>Ga0307942_1000122_pt1 | contig 42457 bp, 46 predicted proteins | sample OrgLakmetagen175_FD_201846 | JGI IMG/M metagenome (GOLD analysis project Ga0307942, IMG submission 201846) | Saline water microbial communities from Organic Lake, Antarctica - #175 | ecosystem: Environmental > Aquatic > Non-marine Saline and Alkaline > Saline | place: Antarctica: Organic Lake... | reverse complement strand
AAGCTTCTCAGTGGGGATCTGGTGGTCGGTTGGGAGGCAGAAGCCTGCAACACCACCAGGAGTATTGCTCAGATATTTTTGGGGGTTGCATTCAATGTCTCTTCTCATTTGTATGTCTTTTTGTAGCAGGTCTGATTGCATGTAGGCTTTTTTTTCATGAGTGCTGCAGACCAGTAACTCTGAGGCTGTGGAGTGGGTTCCTTATGTGGCTGCTGTTAATGGTGCCTGTTGCTCCTAGTTGGATGATGTGGAGGTTTTATCGGTGTCCGAGCAAGTGAGGCGAGGTATAAGCAGCTAATGTTGTTCTCACGCCTTCTCTGCTTGTTGGGTAGGGGAACTGTCTACACAGTAACTGACTTCAATTAGATATATATCGCGTTTGCCTCTGGCAGGGGTGGTGTTTTGGTTTGCTGGTAGAGGAATGGCATGTCATGCACTTTTTTGTTGGGGTTATTTCCCAGGAGGATTATACGTCTTTACTGTCAGTGCAGGTTTTGTGAAAAGAGCTGGTGCTATTTTCCATCCAGTTTGGGAGCAGCAGGAAGGTAGCGGTTGCTTACTTCTTTGTTCTTCGCGGCAGATGTGATTGAATGTTGCACTAGCTACTTTGAGTAGAGCTGTCATAAAAAGTCGTGAGAGTCCATGGATTTATATTGCGAGCAGGGGCGTGTATACATTATTTAATTTTTAGGGGCAACTTTGCATGCGAAGCAGTGCACCAACAGAGAAATCTATTCATTGACTGCAAGATTCCAGACCCTTTTTTGTCTGCATTGGTGGTAGACATCCAATACCAGTTTTGCTCCTGCTTCCTTACTACTTCACGGGTTGCTTGCCACTACTACGCACTTTTGTTCTCCTTTTCACTCAAAGATACCTTTTAACTTGAATTCAGGTCCTGCAGAGAATGCCACAAGCGTCAGCATTACATTGTAGGCAAGGAATAAGGCTGGCAATGAAATCCATGATACAAATTTTTGACAATCAATTGTCACGACACAAATAATGGTACCAGCGTACAGATGAATTGCAGGCACAAGTTACATACAATATATATTGATCACAGGCACTATGGAGAGGCTCTTCCCAATTCAAACAGAACAAAATGCTTAGGCAGTGAAGAGAAGCTGAACCATCAACCCACAATGTAATCATATTGTCAGGGGAAAAAAGCAGGCCCTTTAGGATTTACGGCATTAGTTGCTGCCTATAAACAGGCCATCAGAGCACACCATTCCCTGTTACTCTCAATTCCTTCTCCAAACCCCAAATTACACTTGATGCCACTTAGACCATGCATGCCATTTTTTAAACATTAATCAATTTGATGTCATTAAGACCACGCCATAGTCACAAGCGCTTCAACTGTTGCACGGGAAAGTCGTGCTTCCAGCTTGTTTTCAGGGTTGAGGAAACTTCGTTTGGTGCTGCGCTCAACATAACCAACAAGAATCTCTCCCTCAAGACTGGCACGGGAGGAGAGCTCCACAAAGGATACAGCTTCACCCTGTGTGGTTATGTAACAATTGTGTGTATCTGTGTGTGTATGTTTTGATGCATGCGCGCTTGTGTGCATGTGTGTGTGTGCGTAATAGTGTACGTGTAATGGGTATTTTCCAAGCATAATGATCCATCGACTAACAATATGTCGGTATAACCGAACAGCATGTTTAACAACGCGTACCACGAGCTTTTCAACTCCCTTGCGGAGTGTCACAACCACTTAAGGCACCTCACAGGGTTAGCATAGGTGCATAGTATAGATTTGTATGTCCCTCGTTCAATTCCTGGTAAATCAACAACAATGTTAATACAATAACAATGCTTTCTTGCTCCAGATAATGCCAATTGCCCTATTTTCTGCTTTTTAAGGCATACGTGATATACTTGTATTTGCATCAGCCTTTGCTTGCGTACATGTATGCGTGTACTTCTCTTGCTTATTCAGAAAGAGCAACAGGCAATGTGTTCAGTGACTTGTTTGTGTGCAGATTACATACCTTGCGTTAAGATTTATTTACAGCTAAATTATTTTTGGTTTGCATTTGTTCGGACAAACTCCCCTTCAGGAGCATAGCCCTAAGGTATGCGCTTGTCAGACATTACGAATGACCTGCCAGCCTCACCTAGGCCACCCCCCCGTAACTTGAGCTCGCCTAAAGTTGTAGGAGGGTAGGAGGGTAGGAGGGTAGCTGGATAGCTGGGAGGTCTGGTTAAAGTATTATGGGTCAAGTAGGACAAATGTCAGACATGATTGCTCTGCTGCTCTTCAGTAAAAAATATGATCTCTAGATCATGGGCCTCGCGATCAAGAAGCTGAACACACTCACAAAGAAAGTCACACATACACATGGTCACGTACATGTGCATGCATGCACATATAGAGGCACACACTTGTGGCACACACACAAATGTGCTGCATATCGGCACATGCAAAAGCTTCATACATGCATGCTTGCACACCAGTAAGCAGTCGCCTGCAACAGGTTACCACTGCTTACTGTCAACAGCGTTTCTTGCAGCGCTTTCCCACTTGTTACTTACTGTTTTACAATGCCATAGCTGCATCTGCATTCTTGCAGATTCATCTAGACAGCATGAACTGAAAGAGGAGAGGACCTTGAACGGGTGGCATGCCACAGCACATTGAGCATGCGCGCTTGAATCACGACTTTACAATCACTTGAAGTAAACTTTGTGAAAGAACTCTTAATTAGGGTGCACAATGCACAGCTCAACATAACAGATCCCATAACAGATATCAGTGCACCCCAATGAAGGTACTTTGCTGAATCTGTTCAGAACTCAATCCTTATGGCAACGCTCCCCACACTTGCAGGAAAGCTCAGGAACCGCGCCAACTCACCTTTTCCACCACCCACCACGTGGGTCGGAGGTACAGCTCAACTCCTCCTGCCTGCAGAAGCCCTTCTAGGATGTCTGCTCGCTCTGGACAGGTTGCAACCAGTGCCAGCAGCTCGCTCAGCAGCTCATTACTCAACCTTTGCGTGCAAAAAGGTTGTTGGTACAATTGTTTTGATGAAAATTAATAGCCCTAACAATGACAGCAAGGACGCCTGGTAGCGTGCACGCTTTCATCAGTCCCAGGCTATGTAATATATTGCAATGTAATCAAGGAATGCTCACATTTTGCTCTGGCATTGTGTCATAGTCAGTGCAGCTACTAAGCAGCTACATCCGAGCGTTTCTGCACTCGACTCTTGCAAAAGCGTCGTGGCGAACAAAATAAAGAGCTTAGAAATCTGCTGCATTGCACTATCATCAATGCCGTGCCATCTACATACAAAACTAAGAGCACTGAAATGTGCACCGCAAGGGAAGAAGGAGGAGCAAGGTGTATTCCAGCACGGTAAAGGCAAATACCTAAATACACATTACTTGACAAAAGCAAAGCATCACATTAGCACAACGCACACACACACACACATGATATCTTGGATTGGTGCCACTCACTGTGAACTGGTGCCATTTTTATTGTGGATTAGTGCCACTTATGACTGCTTTTTGTAGCATACCATATACAATTGCAGAGCTAGACTCACATATACTGGGCTATTGCCATGTCCTTCAGCATCTCGTGGGCACTTCCATCCAAAAGCTGTAAACGCAGAGGCAAAGCAAAGGTGGCAAAGCAAAGGTTGGCGCATATATTTATGTGTGTGTGCTGTGTGTGTGCGTGTGTATGTGTTTTAAGAAGACATACTACGTTTATCGACGTGCAATCCCATGAAGTCAAGTGCAGAATGAGGTCCGAGTTTTGAGGCTTGAAAGTCTTGGTGCAAAAAGCACACAGTACACCAGAGACCAGGATTTAAGGCAGGTAGCAAGATGCGTATAACTTTCAGGAGTCTTTTTTTTCCCCTTGCATTTTGGCCCCCCCCTCGTATTATTGAATGTGCATCCACCCGAGTTAGGCAGAATCCCAGGCATGGTGCCAAGGTCCTAGGGCCACCCTTTCAAAAGGATGCATGCGCCCCTGCGCACTGGATGCCATCCCCAAAGCTATCAGTTTGCGCTAACCACTGCAAAATCCAGCAGGTTGCCCCAGAAAGCAGACATATGGTTCCCAAAGCTCATTACATCTGCAGGCTTTCAAATTTCTAACCATTGCTTGTACGCCAAGGGCCCGCTCCTGGCGAGTAGAAGCCTTGCAAGAAAAAGGTGGAAGAACCTAAATCCTGAAGTTGGCACAGGGGGTTGGGGTGCCCAAGACCTTGTGGATTGCCTTGTCCTGCTTTTTGTTGTTACATGAGCACCACCACGATTGATCATGATGCCTCGCCTAAAGCGTATCTGAAGATTAGTCGAGTAGCTCAAATTGGTCACAATGTCAGATCAAGCTTAGCGTGGTCACAATTCAGATCAGTGGTGGAATCGATGGCAAGGTTATTACTTGGCAAGGTGCGTGCGCAAATAAGGGTGTGCAAGCAATGGGCAGTCCATCCACGGGGGCTGCCTGGAGCAAATAAAGGCAAAACAGTACAATTATGGAGCGTGCAAGACGAATAAAATGTTGCAAAATTTCAAACCCTGTCGGTTACCATTTTCACAATAAGTAGGCACAGAGGGAGAAGATTGAGATCGTGATTCAATCTGGTTAACTCAGACAATGATATTTGTATGGCCCCTAAGCAGAATGCGTGATGAGATTCCTGTACAATGCTAATAAAGTGATTTGCACTTCATTGTCTTTCCATGGTAGATCAGGCATGATGCTTAATTAACACATATGGTCAAGTCATGAAACGTTGCTTTCACATTTAAGCCGAGTGACTTGACAAAATGAGTTGAATAAGCATTGGTCATCGTCTTTAAACGGTAGATCAGGCATCACCAAAGGACGCCCAACCGAGTTCTCACACTGCTGTTTCATCTATTTAACTCAGCAACTACATGCAAGGCGGCTGTACACACACACACACACACACACACACACACAAGGCATTGATAAAGCCACCCAATCAATGTTTCCAGATCTACTCGCATATTTCAATACTGTAGAGACCTTGCACCCCTCAGAAAAAGTTATTTTTACCCTGTCCGCACCAATCCGCACCCCTCTCAATACATATTTTTAGTGCTTGCCACACCAATCTGCAGGGGCACAATAACCTCAGAACTGCACAAGACAAAGGCACTCGTTTTTCTGCTGCTTCACGATGGCCTTGCTGCGAATGCCGTGCAGTCCAAAGGCGTCCTTGCGTGGGCGTCACGGCTTGCGCTTGTGCTTGGCTGCCTCCGCTGCAAGCTCCTGCTTGCTTTTCTGCACGCTGCTTCTGCACCTGCTGCTTGAACTTCTGTTGCTGCTCAAGCTGCTCGGCGGTTGGGGGGGCCTTGCAGAAGCTGGCCATCCCTGTCTGGACCTTTCCAAGGGCTCTTGGGAACTCTTTCCACTCATGACCTGTCAAAAACTCGAAAATAGTTATGAGAACCCAATCCGCAGTAATCTGCACCCCCTCAAATATTTATTATTTTGTGCATCTTTGTACTTCTGCGCCCTTCTAGCTGCCCACACACCTCAGCAACAATTACTGTGCGTTGTACGGCTAGAGCAAGCAGAGGGTCATCCAGCCATCGCGTGCCAGTTGCGGGGAGATGCATGGATGCATCATCATCCTGGATGTGAGTGTGTGCTTCATGGTGTTGCAGCATGCATGCGAGTGTGTTGTATGTATGCGAGTGTGTCGTGTGTGTGTGTGTGTGTGCAGTTGTTCATGTGCTTTTGTGTGTGCTTGTGTGTGCATGTGTGTGTGAGCTTAAGAGTACGACTGTTTGACGTTTGTTTGTCAGCAAGTGGGTGTGATGAGCGTTCGCAATGAGGAGACGCCCCAATGTTTGTATAAGGAAAGCAAGGGAAAGGCCTGAATCAGATCACAAAAGGTGAGGGTTGGCCAATATAGGAAGCGTTACCTCTGAGGAGCCTTGGATATGAAAGCTGAGCACCAAAGTGTGGGCTTGCCATCACAACATCACAACATCACAACATCACAACATCACAACATCACAACACCCTCCGCTTGTCGCCCATAACACCCATGCCAGTTGAAGCGGCTTAACACTATTTCTTGCCATCACAACATCACAACACCCTCCGCTTGTCGCCCATAACACCCATGCCAGTTGAAGCGGCTTAACACTATTTCTTGCCATCACAACATCACAACACCCTCCGCTTGTCGCCCATAACACCCATGCCAGTTAAAGCGGCTTAACACGATTTGGTTGATGACCCGACAGCCCAAAAAAGCAAGCGCATTAGAGTGCACAAAAGGAGGCATCCACCCCAAACCCAACACACAGCAAGCACACGCATGAAAGCATCTCGCACGGACCCCTTAAACACTCATGCATAGCGCAGGCATTCCCTGAACTTGCATAGAGCGCCGCATTTACACATTCACCACAGACACACGTATGCGCCCATATACGTGCACCCCCCCCCTTCACACACCTCTTCATCTGAGTTTTTGTTCTCATCCTCTCCTTTGTCAATGGGCCCCTCTCTCTCTGCCGTGCCGTGTCGTGGAGGGCGCATAAAGTGGCCCATCGCCAGCACAGCCTGGGATGCCTCGCGGAAACCCTGTGACGTGGAGCAGTTAGAGGAAGGAAGACTAGTAGTCTGTGGCTGCTGCCTGGATTGAAGAAAAACATTGTGTGGACCTTTTTGGCACCAAGACCTGTAGTATGATAGTATGATGCCTTTGGCCTCGGTCTTGGCCTTGGTGCCTTGGCCTGGTTTCTAAGCGCATTTGCCTGGTGCCTGCCTGCCTGGTTCATTTTGGCTGGCTTAGAGCTTGGAGGGACGGATATGGACACCTACAAACCAATCAGGCGCAATGTGCATCTGGTGATAATGCTTTGATACAGCGCTCACAACCATCCACTTTTGTACTTATCATTCCAATTTCATCTGGCCAGCACAAAACAGCAAAGCCTATAAATGCTTGAGCAGCAAAGCCGCTTTCTGCATCCAGAAGCAACGTACCAGCTTCACACCAGCATGCACGTCCTTGGTTAATGCTGGAGCGTCCTTGGTTAATGCAGGAGAATCCTTGGTCAATGCAGGAGCGTCCTTGGTTAATGCAGTAGCGTCCTTGGTTAATGCAGTAGCGTCCTTGGTTAATGCAGTAGCGTCCTTGGTTAATGCAGTAGCGTCCTTGATTAATGCAGGAGCGTCCGTGGTTAATGCAGGAACGTCCTTGGTTAATGCAGGAGCGTCCTTGGTTAGTGCAGGAGCGTCTTAGTTAATGCAGTAGCGTCCTTGGTCAATGCAGGAGCAACGTACCAGTTTCACACCAGCAGGTGCGTCCTTGGTTAATGCAGGAGCGGCCTCTTCTTCAATTCTGGGAGTACAAGCAACGCCTGTAGCGCGGCCCAAGCCTGGAGGGCGACCAAGGGTAGGAGCGTGGCCAAAACTGGGCGCTCGGCCGTAGCTGGGAGACCGCCCCACACTGTATGTGTGTATGTGTACGTTTGCGTTTGGGTCTGTGTGTTTAACTAAGATGCATCCCTAAGAAGGTGCATGTATTCCAGAGTGTGCTTACATGCGTGTGTGTGCATGTACATGTGGGCAAGTGGGTGTATGTCTGGGGTTGGGTGTGGGTGTGTGAATGTGTTCAACACGTGCATGTGTGTGCATGAGAAAGCACGTGTGCAGAATTTCGTAAAGATATAGCTACACATTGAACGCACCTAGATCCAGCAGAAGCCAGAGGAGGAGCAATTCTAAGCGAGCTGCTTTTGACGAGCTGAGGACCTTGTTGAAGCTGGCATTCCGAGTTGAGGGGAGTCAGAGCTAATGGAGTGGGTATGCTTAGAAAAGGGGGTTCAGTGAGCCCGTGCTGCAGCAGCCTGCGCTGAAGCCCCCCCTCCTGCTCAGTGTCATGCGGGTGATTGGTGTTGATGAGGACAGGGCCATGAGGGAGTGTGCTGAAGCCATTAGACTGGTGAGGGAAGCTGATGTGGCCGTTGGACATGCTGTCCAGTTGATGCTGGTTTTGCTGCTGCTGCTGCTGCTGCTGCTGCTGCGTGCCACTGTGATGGCTGTCCTGCTGGTGCTGCAGCAGAGATAACGTCCCAGAACCCGCGTCTTTACTTTCTCCCGCCACCATCGAGTGCTTGTGCCGGAATTGGGTTACAGGATGGGGGACCCCCACAGAGGTGCCTTCAAGAGTTGCCTGGTTACCAGCCTTCATTGCACTGCTGCCCGCATAGCGCCCATTGTCGCCTGCCCTCCTCCTGCTTCTCCTGGCTGCTGACCTTCCTTCTGACACACACTCTCCCTCCGGGTCTGAGTCAGAGGACGAAAAGAATTCGCTAACAGGGGTGTTGAAGGTGGGGTTCTCTATCAGGCAGCCCTGCGAATGCGGAGGCATGTGTGCGCGTGTGCACGTGTGCTCATGCATTTTTGTGTCTGTTTGAGCTGGAGTTTGCGCTGTACCACGATGTGCAGGTAGATGGTTTAGAGGTGGGATTCTCACTAGGCACTTCTGCATGAAAACAAGGCTAAATCTGTAAGATACAGAAAGAGGGCAGGCTATAGCCACTTTGTCTATGAATTTGAAAGATAACAAGCTCTTTTCCTTTTCATCTGTGTGCGCGCTTGACTGACTAGCTGCAAGAGCAGGTGAAGGGCAGGAGCACGTGAATACGCTGTTGTGGCACTACACTGCAAAGGTATGATAGCGGGCACTTCAGCATACATTTCATCTAAGGGAAAGGTTGCCTCTGGACCCTTGCTGTGGTCATGGGCTTGGACTTGATGGAAAGAAGAGGAGTGTACATGTACACATCAGTCAATGAGGATGGTAGAACTGCGCCACGAGGACAGCTGAAAGGCTACAAAAAATTGGTGTGAAGACTGCAGAGCAGGCGCTCCCATAATTAGAAACTGCAGAGCAGGCCCTCCCACAGTTACCAGTACAGACAAATGTAGACAGGCTGGACGGGTAGCGAAAGCGTCGCTGCAATGTGGGCATGCATTATTTAAAGGTTGAGACATTTTGCAGTGATGTTTCTTGCGTTTTCAGCTGCAGCTTTGGAATGGAAAGCTCGGAACAATGCCTTGGAATTCGACCAACGTGTAATAGTTTGCAATAGGGGTTTGTTAAATTGCGCCATAGTTTGCAATTTTGTAAAATGGCACAAGCCCTAAGTTAAAATTGTGCTGCCAACTGTAGAATGCCAAGTATATGTGTGTTTGGACGGATATTGCGTGTGTTTAGCAGCAGCGCAGAGTGCACGGACACTTGCACTCATTGCCCTGAATTGCAGCAGGGCACTTGTCAGGGTGAGGAGACTGAGCCCAGGTGGACAGGTATGACTCCTGCGGAAATTAACAGAGGCAGCGCTATAAAGCAGCACGAGCAGGGAATGCAGCCCACTCACATCCTGCCACGGCCGTTGTGTTTGGCTGGGTGGTGGGGAGCTGAATCCATTGTGACGGAAGAGAGCTTCATTGCCAGCACCGACTGGCACGGTTGCTGCACAGGAGAGGCTGGAAGAGGACATGCACTCCGGTGACGCTTCCTGGGTGAAACAGTGCCTGCAAACAGGCGTGATATTGGCAGCAGGCAGGGGTGCACTTAAGCTGAACAAGGTAAAGGAAACCATCTTGGCCTTTGCTTTGCAACAAACCAAATAGGGGAGAGTTAGGATGCAGTTTTCTCAGTATGAAAGCAAATGCACAGAGTCTACAGATGAAAGGGGAGTTGATGAGAACCGCGTTGACGGTACGTTGACCTTTCTAAACACGCTTGCAGCGGCATCAACATGCCTGCTTTTGCATAGTTCGACTAGATCCTGACAATTTGGTCTTTAGTGCCGTGGTCTGTTAGAGGAAGTCCTGTACTAACTCCAGCGTAAAGGCAGTAGTAACCAGCAAATAAGGTAGTGGTAAGTGTCTGCTTACATACCTCTCAAAACAACTTAAGGGCATCTGAAGCGAAGGCTGTCCAGAGCAATAAACAGTCACGCCCTCTGAAGCAGGCATCCCAGCGCAAAGGATATCATCCTGAAAAAAGTAAAAGCAGTTTTTCAGCGCACAGCAGCCACAATCATACTCTTAAGCGCATATTACAAATGCTCTTCTCAGCCCTGCAGCATCGTACTTGCAACAGAAGGAGAACTCCCAAAATCTGTTTTTGATTACCACCTATTCAAGCTGTTAATCAGCTGGGCTAGCCCCTCACGTTCTCACATTTTGTGTGCAGAAATGTGGTTAGGCATTGTCAAGACACAAATACAGCAATCCCTTGAATGCTTGCATGTAAGTAGTTGATTAGCTGCCTTGCGCAGCTACAAATGTGTGGCATCTCAGATGCATGCTTTAGCAACATGACCCCAGCATGGCCAGACCTGACAATGGCCATCGACCTGTACGACACTTTCATCTAAGCCTCCTTGGGGCACTTTGTCAACAGGAGCATCCTGGTGGACAGCTGCCTCGAGCTCCTCTTCAGAGGCTGGTACGGAGGGAGTTGGAGGGTCCTGGAACAGAGGCACACTGGGAAAGAGCCTGTCTTGCCGCAGGTCTTCTACCTGGGAGAATTTAAGATTTACAGGGTCTGGATGATGCATATGAGGGAAGAATGGCACAGAGAAAGAAGATAATATGGCGGTGAAGACTACCCCCCACGTTTGTTAAGGATAAGGAGCCACTATGTACCCAGTACCGTTATGCTACTCCGCTACAGAATAGAAAGGAAGCATGGAGTATAGTCCAGACTGGTGCAATTTGGTTCACATTTTATATGCTTCACTACTTCCTCCACTTGGGCCCTTATGGCCTTTCCTCCCAACATCTCTCCCTCTCCCTCTCCCTCTCCCTCTCCCTCTCCCTCTCCCTCTCCCCCCCCCCCTCTCTCTCTCTCTCTCTCTCTCTCTCTCTCTCTCCTCCTTTCGCGTTCACTATTTCCTTTTTCTTTTTCCTTTCTCTAATCCAATATGAACTCACCTGTATCTGGCGCAGCAGCACAAGAGTGGAGAGCGTGTGGGAGTCTATGTCGGAAACACTCCTGGTACCACTTGTTGTTGACTCCATGCCAGATTTGTCAGATCCAGACTTGTCCTCAAACACCATGGGCTCTTCCGCCAATATCAGGATAGCAGAGAACTGCAAGAGTTGTGGATTGGGTGTATCAAAGCAATTGAGCTCTTTACTAATTGCAGGTCGGCAAGAAGTGCAAAAGATGTGGAGATTACTTCTAATTAGTGCCTCAGCCCATTTTATGTTGCAGCAGATAGACGTATACGAGTACGAAGAAGAGGTAAAGGCAGTGACTTGCGGAAAGACCAGCGTGTGAGAAGGCAGACTGTCTTTGTCAACCGTCCCAAAGGGCCCACAGAAACAACAAACGACAAGCAGGGAAAGGCAGTGATTGAAGAGGGACCAGCGTGTGAAAAGACAGACTGTCTTTGTCAACCCTCCTGAAGGGCGCACAGGAATTACAAGAAGGCAAGCAGGGAAAGGCAGTGACTTGCAGAGGGACCAGCGTGTGAAAAGACAGACTGTCTTTGTCAACCATCTGAAGGGCGCACAGCAACAACAAAGAGACAAGCAGGGAATGGAGTACGGCAGGCTGCAATGGTGCGTGTTTGCGTGTTTGTGTGAATGTGGATGTGGGTTTGTGTGTATCTGTGTGCCTGTGTGTCTGTGTGTGAGGCAGCAGACAGACAGTATCATTTAATGATGCCAAAAAACATGCATCATACATAGACATGCTTTGCAACAGCAAAAATGGCTCAGTGGTACTCACTTGTGCAGGGTAAAGCTCTTGCACGTGCCGCTTCAGAACCGAAGAGCCAAACAAGCGAGGGTCGTCGTAGCGAATCAACAGGCGCTACGGGTATGAAGAAGAACATCAGTTGGGTGGTGATGTGCATATTGTCTGGTGATGAAGTGTATGGGGACGGGGCATGCTTCTACAAGTGCGGAATGGTTATACAGGTAGGTACAATGCAGGTACAATGCGAGTACAATGCAGGTAGGCAACAATTGAAGCAGATTTGAGGAGCTTATGATATTTGCAGGCCAGTTCAAGGATTAAATTCAACTTGCAACATAGAGATGTTCACTTCAATACTTGAGGTCGCGGGATCCTGCTATGAGATGATGTCATGACATTATTATGAGGCCGAAAGCTTTGTCATCTTGCATGTATTTGCTAGATGCGTCATCCACGCAACCACAATGCGAATTTCCACATATTCAGCTTTCAATACTTTATAACTCACTCGTAACCCACAAAGCCTGTCATCCACGTCTAGACCGCCCTGCATAGTTGTGCGAGTGAAACATAAGAATATGGAATCAGTGTTTCAAAGTGTGAATAAAAGATGAGAGTTGGGATCAGAGTTGCCCTGAAAGACAGCAACAACGGTTCACTTGTCAATGTTGTAATTGTTGATTGTCTGATTTAATAGGGGCTCGGCCCCCTTATTCCTTGGACCAAGCACACAAGCGTACAAGCCCTGGAATTGATGCTGACTTGAATATTGCTTCCAATCAGCATACTGCATGCTCCTTCCCGCACTCACAGCTTTTAAAAGGTTACGGCGGACATTAAGTGGCACGTCAGAGAACAGCCACAGCTCAGAATCCTCAGTCACAAAATCGTCAAGGACGCGTATCAGACCAACCTGCATGCGCAATTGGGTTAGCATTGTTAAATTATAAAGTTTAAAAGACAGGAGGTTGCACGTAAGCATCCTTAGTAACAGTCTCCAATACAAAGTACGTACTCGTGACATGTATGCATGCATTGAATGATAGACGGGAAGCAATTTGCCGTCCTCTTGACTTCCTTGTCCAGGGAGCTGCCTTACTCTCCCCTTTCTGGCGTACATCTGCTGACTTCAGAGAAGATACCTGATGCATTTCAACCTCTCATACGCTTGCAAGTATGCTGAGCCTTGCGGAGTACAGATAAGTAATAGCGATGTATGCCAACAATGAGAGTACAGGACTGTGCCAACGGTAAAAGTATAGTTAATTAGACGACGATGTATGGCAGTACATTAGACTTCATCTAGGAATTCATGGATGGAGTGAGCGCTGAGCTGCAGGTAAGGCGCAAGAGAAACCACAATGTACACCCTGTTTTTGACACAGGGAATTATTTTACCGCCTGTTTGACTATTCCTAAAGAGTAGGGTTCCTCCTCTCACCAAGTCCTGTCTCCAGCCACAAAACAGGAAAGTGCCACCTGCAATTGTCAGTGTGGGTTGCGGCATGTCACCCAAAGCGTAAGAGGATCAGAAGTGAGGCTGCATGAGGCTGTGCTTGAAGCAATTTTAATCGGATGTAATGATTGTAAAAAGTCGTTGCAGCAAATGATGAAACGATTGGTGGTGATATAGGCCTCCACAACCACCAGCTTCGACCACACCATCCCCTTGCGTCCTGCCCCTAAAGCATTGTTTAAACAAAGCAAGTACAGGCCTTTGGCATGCCAGTAGGCGCAATGAGCTATAGCCGCCAATAGAGTACCGACAGCTGTGAACAGCTGTGACAGATCAGAACCAGGAGTTGGCAACAAAGGAGAGCACTGCCGAATGCTGCAGGTGCTGAGACCATTTCGCTTACCAAATGCAAGGGAGCCTCCGGCGTGTGCGGTGCTTGCCGCGGTGTCCAGCTTGCAGGCTCCTTGGACCTGCGCCCAAGGAAGAGGAACCATGTGAATCAAAATGCTGGTGGTATCAGAGAGAAGACTGGAGCATCTCACAGCTTGGTGCACTGATTGAGAAGCAGAGGAGCGAAGGGAGGTATACCTGCTCATGTCCGTCTGCTTGTGTTGTCCTCCTTGCTAGACTGTGCGAGCGTGACACCATGCAGCTGCGTGCATGGCGCGCACTGGCCTGCAATTATGTTAGCATATACGTAAATGTGTACATGTCCATGTGTGTAGGTCTTTGAGTGTGTGTGTTTGTACGCGTGCATGGAAGTAAAATGTTAAGATGCATTGCTGTACTCATTTGTGGGGTAAACGCATGATGTTGAAAATCAAAAAAGGCGTGCAAGGTTTCGAAGTTGACATAAGAGAGGATTTTGCATCGAAATACTTTCCATAACTCTGAAATGCTGGCAACCATGAGTGGCTACAATCAAAGGACTGCAATCAAATTCCTGCACTCAATCTTCATTGATCTCTCTTAAGGTGTTTGCAAGAACTGTCTCTGACCATATTTCCAAAAGTTCAGGGTGTAAAAGTCGTGTAGGCCATGAAATTGTCCAACGATGACGTTGGCTATCATTGGGTGTTATATGAGAACGAGACGAATGAGTGATACCTCTGCATTGGGCTGGGAGCATTAGTCTGCGTACTGAATTTCCCTGCCTTGATCACAGCCTGGTCAGCAATCCATTTGATCACATCCATTTGATCACACACTGGTCATCATTCCATTTGATCACAGCCTGGTCAGCAATCCATTTGATCACATCCAATTGATCACACATTGGTCATCATTCCATTTGATGAATTTCCCTGCCTTGATCACAGCCTGGTCAGCAATCCACAGCACAGCATACCTCTGCCACAGCTGCGTCTCGTACTGCAGCAGCTGACCTCAAAGCCGCAGCCAGTTCGCCACTCAAGACCGCCTTCCTCAATCGTGCACGCAGGCTCTTTTTATGCTGCTGCTGCTGCTGCTGTTGCTGCTGCTGCTGCTGTTGCTGCTGCTGCTGCTGCTGCTGCTGCTGCTGCTGCTGTTGCTGCTGCTGCTGCTGCTGTTTTTGCTCCTCTTGCTGCAATCCTGCCTCTGGTGCCAATGCCTCTGGTTTTCTCCGAATGCTAGAGCTGAAACGCACAATGCTTCGCTTCAGGGCCCCCAACGCACTACCCTGGCTGCCAGCCCCTCTGTCTCCCTCCCCTTGGCTGGAATCACTCCTATGAGTGTGTGAGTTGGTCACTGCTGATAGTGGTGGTAGTGGCGGCAAAGGAGGTGGTGGCGAGCCATCCCAATCATCATCTTCAGTGACGTCGCCACACCCCCGTGTGTTGACGCCAAAGTTGCTGCTGGTACGTGTGCTGAGCTCTCCTTGACTGGAGGCCCTACTATGACTGGAAACAGCCCCTGTGCTCTCCCTCCCAAGCTCCCTACCCACTCCACGGTCAGTACCCTTAGCATTGCCTTTAGCCACGCCGAGCGTCTCAGAGAAGCGCTTGGGCTGGTTAATCTGTCTGCTAGCCCCCGACTTGCTTTTTCTCAAAACGGGCTCAGAGGTGCGACGATTGAGGCCGCCGTGCATGGAGCGTGCAACTGCTGCAAATGTGCTGTTGCCCTTGCTATCTGCTGTCCCGTAGGACTTGCTCATCCGAAACATCCCCTGCACATTGTTTCGTGGGTGTGCGTACGTGGATGAGCTAGCTTTAAACATGTGCATCTGTGTACGTGTGTATGTATGTGTGTGTGCATCTGTGTACGTGTGCATGTGTGCATGCATCTCTGCGTGTATTTGTAAATGCCCAGCTAAACGTACAAGTCATGTGCACAAGGTTCTAAGACGACAGCAGCGTAATTTTTTATTACTGTATTATGGCGCATTTAGAACAATTTTGGTTAATGAATAGCACCAATCCGTGCATTAATCCCTTCACGTTTTATTGCTGCTGGATCCCTGCCACTGTTCTCACCCCCTTCTGTCTATTAATTTGGTCAAAGTTGCGCAAAAGGCTCATTTTGCTGAATTTCAAGGGCCCTGTAGATCAGACTTGGTTTAGATCAAAGGGCGCTTTACACAATGGTCACCGCCATTTTATGTCGTTACTCCACACCATTAGTCCTTACTCGACCCCCCACCCCTGGAAAATATTCATGATTACAATCGTTGTAAATGCGCCATTAGTGGCATTATAAATGAATTATGCATGACTTACTCATAGAATGAGGCAAAGGAAGTAATTGATGCAATTTGACTGCATGCTGCCCCTCCCTAAGCTCATCCAGTTCTTTGGTCACCCTCACATTTTACAACTACCATTCATTTCTTACATTACCGCCTCTAAATGTCGTTTTTTGGGAGGTAGGGGCGGCAATCAACCTGCTCAAAACAGCCGTTTATAATATAGTTAATTTTGGACGGGTGTGTTGGTTAAAAACAGAAGTATTAAATGTAACGTTTCATCTATTATAACATGTTGTTTGATGCTTTTCTGGGAGTTAAGCGGCATGGGTAGGCCAAGCCTGGGCGTAGGTGATTGTTCTCTGTTTAGAGACCGTATATCGACAACAGGGGGGTGGTGAGTACGGTAGCGTACGGTAAATCAAAACAAGTAGTAGCTGACAATAGCACCATGTATGGCCTTCTGCAGAGCGATATTGCCCACCCACCTGTCTAGACAGAGTAGTCTTCTGCGGTGTGTGCTCATCAAAGGTGGGATCACACCTTGTTTCGTCCAGAGCTAAGAGGATGATCTGGTCCCCTGCAAGCACATGCTAGGCAGCAAGTGCGATGTGGTTTGATCAGAGCCTGAGTACATCTAACTCACACACATCCTACATTGAAGCTGCTGCTACACATCATGGTGTGCCACTACGCAAAAACTGACAGCTATCAGTGGCTGCTGTAATAAAGGAGCTTGGCACCACACCCCTAATTTTTATACAGCAGAATCCAGCACGCACGTGTGATCTGCACATTCAGGTATGAACAGCACTTTTTGGGGCAGCCAAAACTGCAAAGGTAGTTTCGCTAATTAAGACCGTACACTTCAAGATGTCTCTGCCGCCAGTCTCTGAGACCTGCAGATACATGTTTCTGCCGACCCTACGCATATCAACCCCGTTAGAGAACCCACCTTCATTGATGAGCGTCACTCCGGGTGGGCTAAGTTTGCTGATGCCTGAGGCCTCCCTGATGCCGCAGGGGACAGCGTCACGGAAGACACGCTACATTTGAAGAAGAGCAACCAGTTGATTGGATGCAATATTAGACACGCTACATTTGGAGAGGAGCAACCAATTGATTGGATGCATTATTACACAGGCTACATTTGGAGAGGAGCAATTAATTGACTGGATCCATTCATCAGGGCAAGCATTTTTTCTTCAACTTCCCTGATGCCGCACGGGACAGCTTTATGGAAAACTCACTACAATGGAGAGGAGCAACCAGTAAATTGGATCCATTGGTCACGACAAGCATTGTTTATTGAACTTTTATACGTCAGGCTCTTGAGCGTAAGCTGTGCCGCAGCATCACTTGATGTGTGTTGCATTGGAAGAGGGGCTGAAAGACTTTAGCAGGGTTAAAAGGCACGAGGGGCTAGCGAATGACTCTCTTGACGAAAGCAAATCTGAAGGTGAACGTTGAGTCGCAGTCCGAGTAGAGAACTGACGATAACGTTTAATCAGGACTGAAGAGGGATTGATGCATCAAAGTCTACAAACGAAGAGGAAAAACTGTTAGAGGCATTAAGGTAGGGCCACTATTGGGTTGTATTACTACATGCTAGCACTCAATGGCGAAGAGTGGCATGGGACACTCACGGTTTGAAGGGGAGCAGAAATTTGGTGAGAGAAATCAGGGCTATTTGCTTGAAGAATAGGCCTGATCACAAGCACATTCCAGCCTCACTTGGGGACCTCATTAAGCAGAAAATCGGGCGACAAAAACGACACAGGGGGCAGATTATGGCTGTGATTGATTATTTCTTGAGCTAACAAAGAGAATCACCTGCATGTCTGAAAATCTGAAGCCTTGAAGCTGAGGGCTGTACTTGCTTTCAGTCTGCACGCATGGAAGCAGACATTAAAAAAAACAGCATAGGCTTGAGGTGCAAGCAGCAAGCATTTCTGTGTGAGGTATAAGCACTCCGGTGTGAGGTACAAATGTATTCTTGTGTGCATTATAGGGTAACATTTACTTCATTTATAACAGTGTGCATCCAAAGCGTACACTCCCCACATTTTGAATGCTTGCACGCGCACCACACCTACACACACATATATAAATGTGCACCACACCTACACACATATATAAATGTGCACCACACCTACACACACATATAATGTGCACCACACACACATATATAAATGTGTGTGCTTGTGTGGCTGTGCGCATTGAGCACTCGCGGACAAGATAGGAAGCAAAGGATAGGCAAGCATCAACGGTTAATTTATGCATTAAGTAAGCATTAACCGGCAAAAGCGGTTCCCTCTAACCCAGTTTCCTAGCTAATGACCATGTCAAAAGTTGACAACTCACAATGTAAAACTCGTTTCCATCAAATCCGAGAAGCTCCATGAGCACGTTCGTCAACTGCGCACATGTGTGTGGGTTTGGCAGATCTATCCAGACATGTCAGGAATCTACATTTGATCGCGTAAGTATCATAGTTGCACAGAATACTGGTCCAAAGCGAACCAAAGATCTGTTGCACTCAAATTCAAACAGTCTAAGACTCAGATGCAATGCTCTCATTTGCTTTGGTGCGTGTGCATGAGGCTGACTTGCCCATGAGTGTTTAAAATTGCTTATACTAGGGCATAGAATTGCTAGAAAAGCCTGTAACTGAACCGGCAGAACTATAAAGGAGTTCTTTGGTCAAGTGCCCACACTTGCAGGTTTTTGAATACATGGAAACATTTAAAGATTTTTTCTTGTCCGTCATGCACTTGCCCAGCCTTCATTGCCCCCTTGAAGCCCGCTGCACAACCATACCTTGTCGTCAAATCCAACAGTTGCACTTGTTTTTAGTGTCTCACCGCACTTGTGTGTGTGTGTGTGTGTGAGAGGCTTAGTGTCTCACCGCAGGGTAGCGTGCACACTGCACACTGAAGCGACCAATCATTTCTCGTGATACGATTGTGCGCACACGCGGCTCATCAACCAGAAGACGCAGCATGCTCTCGTGGTCGCTGTTGCACATCTCGGCGAGGATATTTGTCTGTGTGTGATTGGAATAATGCACAAGCGTTGGATGCGCGCAGTATGGTACAAGGCTGCTGTAATGGAATTAGAAGGGGGAAATGTGTGTGCGTTTACAACCACTTCTGATATCATAGCTCGCTCAAGCCAACATCATGGTGCAGCAATGCCGTAATTCTGCAGCCTCTTATGGTTTAAGAAAAAAGATGAATTTTCTGGAACTACAGTAAAGAAGCTTTTACCAAGGTATTTTATTGGTTGATTTGGGGGAAGAAAGCATCATACCTTGCATTCTTGCCCTTTTGCTTCGGCGGCCCTGAAGATATTCATGAGACAGAGCACGATACGCAGCACGCGAGCGTCTGACTGCTCGGGCAGCGTGTTGTTGGCGAGGATGACAATGGAGCTGCAAGGATGTAACAGAGATGCAATGAAGTGAAGGGGGGTACTCTGACATATGGACAACTTGGCTGCGAGTGAATTTTGCAGATGACACCTTCTTCGAGCGCGGGCATCATTGAAACAAGGTAGCAGAGGTTAAGCTGCCTCTCAAATTGGCAGGGTGTGTTCATAACGAAGGAAGGACAGCACTTCAGCTGCCCTCTGCATGCGGCCACATGCTCTTAAAGACGCGAACAAAAGGACGCCGTGCGCATTACCTGCACACCCCAGCCACACACCTTGCACGGGAGCATGGCAAACACAAGCACGGTGTGTACAGAGAGGTAACTATTCCCATACAAGGGGCAGCTACTTCTTTACAGACTTGAAAACGTCGCATGCACACCCTAGCTGCACTTGAGGTGTACATGCATAAGGTGCTCAGCAGGTACAGCCAGCTCCCTACAAGCTTGAATATGCTGCAAGCACACCCCAGCCGTACCTTGCATGAGAGCAAGAGATGTTCAGTAGGTCAGCTTGGGCCATGGCATCGCCTTTGCGCACAATGACCGTGGACCCCCTTCGATCTGAAATCCTGTTGGTTATCGCCTCGTCCATCTCCTCTTTGTCCATCAAGCTCAGCACCACAATCTGCGTGTGGGGTTGGCCGAAGCCATGTGGATATGGTATACACACAACAACTCCTGGTAGAGAAGTTTCCATATGTTTGGTCATACACGGTTAGATGTGGGTCTCTGGCCAATTTACCCATGCTTATTGAGCATGGGTGGGACAGAACTTTAGAGCTCGGCTGGCGACCACCTTTCACTCTGCTGGTGTGATTCCTGAGCTACAGTATGTATGCTGGAGTCTTGGCAAGAGTAGTGTGTTAACACGCACATTTTATGACCTGCTTCGTGGCGTAAAGCCACATGAGCTATACCAAACAAGCAGCTTCCACTGTCATCATGAAGCAAAGGCAGTCTTCTTTCGTGCAGCTCACCGTAGTTCCCCCGCTCAGCTCCAAACCCTGGCACAGCTGGTCTATGAGCGACAGGACCTTCTCTGACCAGCCTATGATGATGTAGTGGTTGCACTCCAAAACGGCGCCTCTCCCTCTTTTCAACTCATCCACCTTTTGGCTCAAGGCATCTGGAAATACAGAAGGAAGCGTGGCTTATACCAACGAAACTGTACCCAACATGCTGCTGATGGAAAAAGTAGAAGTACACGCTGATCACCAGCAGTGTGCAATAGGGAAAGAGTCTCAACTAGCTCACACTAGGCGGCGCTTCACCAAAAAATGACCCCGGTTCCTTTGGTATGCCTGATCCCAGGGTTGTTCAGTTCGGGGTTCGGTCAAAAGCTCGGGTTCGCAAACTTTCACGCATTTTACCGAAGCCTTAACAATGCCGTTCGAGAGCTATTAAAAGTTCGTCAAACTTTATGCCCCTTGCTTGAGTTTTTGGGTCCAAATTTGTCGTCAAAAATGCAGGAAAAAGCTTTAGATGTCCGTTAAATTCTAATTTTTTAGATACAGTATTTTATATGTATTTAGAACAATCCAAGCATGTTTTGGACGAGCATGACCATGGAAACCAGCATAATCCTCCTCGGAATTGCACATTGAACTGCTCGAACAGTTCGAGGGTTCTATAACTTTTACGAACTTTATCGAACCCTTGCTCCCAAAAAATTGAACTGAACAACCCTGCCTGATACTTAAGTTGTTGCAATTCAAGTCGCTAGGTTACTTATCTCTAGGGTTGGCCAGAACCATATATAATAAATACAGTACTTTTGGCAGGGAATCACGAAATATACGGCCATATACGGTGTACATAAACAATTCCGGCCAACCCTATACATTCCACAGCTTACTTTATGTTTCAGCGTAAAATTAATGAATCAGGAGGAAACATCCCTCTAGCAAAAACACACACATACACAAATACACAACAGTGTTGTTCCACGCAATTCCCATTAATGGCAACCTCCAGGAGCTTGTTCAACAAGATATTGTGATTAATATGGATCTGTCCATTGCCTGGCGTCCTCGGCAGCTATAACATACATCCACCTACCGCTTATAATTCCGAGCAGCAATGCGGTAATCAAGGTGCCTCCGATAGCGATCAGAAGTGATACAATGCGGACAAGAACCCGGCCTTGCTCCTCACTCTCGCCAAAAAAGGACCTGCGTGAATATGATTTGAGCGTGTGGCTGTGTTTTGGGAGCGGCTCAACCGGTACAGGTACAGTTCTACGTTGCCTCCTCAACATATGTGGCAGTGAGGAACTATTTGTGACTGCTTTGCCGCCTGAACCAGCAAATGCTGTGAGCATAAGCAATAGAATACGTGTATGATGTAGAGCTCCTACAAGTAGCTTTGGTGAGCATGAGTGTAAGTTGTGGAAGGAATATAGAGCAGACACGTGCAGCTGCAAAACCACACAGCAGCCACAAGGGTGGTCGACTTAGAGACGTGAGCTAAGACTCCCGGTGCTACGAATCCAGTTTGTCGAACATACAGCTGCTAGTAGCACCGACTTACCAATCTAAACCCACGCCGGCCACGGCAGCCCACACAGTGTCATACAGTGTCCCCGTTTTGGCCACAGCAAACAGACCAACAGAACCGGTGGTTATCAGCGTCACAGTCAACACTCCCAAGAGTATGAGCTTGGAGTAGGGATGCGCCCAAAAGTACTGGATAACAGGGTGGGTATGAGTTTAGGGTTTATTTTTAGGATTTGTTTTTGCTTATGGGTGCAATGTGAAGCGAGGTTGGCAGTTGATTCAATGGCATTCAATGGCATCCTAGGTGTAATGATGCTGCATCAATGCTCAACGATGCTGCAAGCCAAACAATATACAATATACAATGCACTAGGCATGAAGTGAAGACACGTACGACTTTGACTTACTTGTTCCAGCCTGTACACGAGGACCCTGCTTGGGGAGATGCCCCTTGCTTCAAACATGCCCGGTGACACCCGCAGTGGCTTTGCTAGTAACTGAAGGACGGTGGTAGGGGCGAGCACATGAGGGTTCTTGCGCTATCATGTTAGCCAGTGCAAGCACAAACAAACAGCTTGGTTTCAGCAAATAACTTAATGCTTCTTAATTGCGCCCACTTCACTTACTGCAATGAACCATTTAGGCATGAGATCTATGCCGCCCCCAAGCAGGAATACAAAAGAAAATATGAGGGAAAAAAGGGAAAAAAGGGAAAAAAGGGCGGCACGCCCTGACAGACGGTGTTCCACGCTGATGTGGACTGCATCATCGCACTCTTGGGAACCTTCTGCCTCTAATCCTGCTTGGTGTGTTTGTACAAATAATGCGTGTATGTGGTTACTCAAACGTAGGTTGCGCACCGTGCTGGGGACACTGTGCAGTCCTGCATTGTGTAACACTCGATAGCGTCTTACTTAAACTGCTGTTGATTTGCGTAACTAGGTTCTGCATGCAACAGGTTTGTGCTTCTGCCTTTGCACAAGGATTCTACTCCGCACCAAGGTCAAATTTAATCCATTTCAGATGGAGTTGCTGCTCACAGTCATACCTGAGCTCATTCCCGCTCTCCCCCTTAGTTCCAAACCCAAAGTGCAGGCATCTAAAGCAGGCACCCAGACGTCATGCAGACCAGCTAATTTGACTTAAATTATTTTATATATAGTGCATGCCCTGAATTAAAATTTCATCATGAACCAGGACCGGGGTGGACGTGGGAGGCCACACTATCACTCCAGAGGAGGTGTGTTTGCATGAGTGTTACAGAGCCTGGTTTCACTTGTGCTATGATGCTTCATCGTGCTTTGGAGTGATGCAGCCCCTGCGTGCCCTACAGAGCAATTGTGCTGGATCCATATGTTGTGCCGCTTTAACAACAAACATTCGCAGGCGGAGGACCTTCCCGGGGCTACCATCAAGGTGACTTTATGCGGACGCCAGAGGCTTTTGTTTGCGTACTGTTCATGCGTATCGTGCCTTATGTTTGTGTAACTGTGTGTCTGTGTATGCGTGTGTGTGTGTGTGTGTGTGTGTGTGTGTGTGCGCGCGCAATGTGTGCTTATGCAGGTGTGTGCGCTTGTGAGCGTGGACATGCATGTGCATGTGGTGCGCGTGTATGTGCGTATATATTTGTGTGTGCATGGATGATGCCTTGTATCTGGGAAAAAGGAGGTTTCGCAACAAGTTGTGTACGCGCGTGCACATGCAAACACACACACACACACGCACACATACATACATACACACACAATCACAGTATCATACACACAAAACAGGTGCCAAAAACTCCAACAGAGGGGGAAACAACCAGGCTCACAGCGGGCATCAAAGGTCGTTCGTCGGCCACAAGAGAGGGAGGGAAGACACAGAGGCAGATGAAAGGAAAGCACTTATTGCCCTGCTCATGGAGCTGGGTGACAAGCCGCAGGTGAGGAGCTCAAATCTTATTACTTACATATCCTAGTTGCTTGGTCTCCGTGCGTTCGTAGAGACTCGGTTGTGCCCAAACATAAAATCACTGTTCCTTGCCACCTATCCATTCGACCTTCAAACAGGTATCTAAATGAAGCTTTAGGTGAGACTTGCATCTGCAAGCACACACGCCTTGATATGCGCAGATATACTGTATCATGTGCCTTCATGCTCTCACACCTCCTCAATGCCCACAACTTGCAGGGCACGTCTGAGTCTGTTTTGGATGCGGGCGTTGTAGACGAAGCCGTTAAGCTGTGCAAGAGAGAGATCAGCAACAAGAACGACACTGTGAGTCTGGCTGGAGCACGTGTCGGGTCACACAAAGAGCCTCGTGCTCTATACAGTTGCAGCTGTACTTCATGATGGCTTTTAGCATTCTCACATCAGGCCCCCGTTATAACCGCATGAGCTCTCGTTGTCTAGAATGTTTGCTTGTGGCAAGAGAAAGTGTGCTCTGACGCAGATTTTGTCTGTCACGTTTGGCTTACACCCAATCCCGCCATATACCCTTCCTATGCATACCACCATGAACTTGGGTATGTTAAGATTGGCGGAGAGGTCAGACCAATTGAAGCCTTTCATAAGGCTGTCACGCATGTTTCTTTGACCCTGCAGATGGTTGAGCTGCTCCTGGACTGTGTGGTGGAGATGTCTCCCAAGACGCCCATCTACGCACTCCTCATCGGTAAGCGCTCCTGAGCTGAGATGTGCAGAATTTGCGTGTCACACTGCACAATTTGAGGGTAATAGTCTGTATACATGCACGCTGATGCTCTTAGTACAGGACGTGTTTATGAGTCTAAATACTAAACTATTGCGACAACAAGCAGTGGAAACATGCCCGGTACCATGCTTTTGCTTAGCCATTTTTAACGCCCTTCAAATCTTACACTTGTACTTAGGATCTTGCACACACACAAACACACACACACACACACTTACACACACACACACACACACACGCAGGCCTCATCAACGTGGACGAGCCCCACTTTTGCGGCGACCTCGTCGACTCTGCTGCAACCATGGTCACGACCTGCCTAGCTTCTCCTAGCCCAGCAGACCACGACCGAGCACGCCTGCTGTTGCGCCTGCTTTGTTGCCTGGCAGCTGCCAATGTGCTGCGCCCTTCAGGGTGTACCAATCTGTTGGAAGCGATGGTGGACGCAGCAAAGGGGGCGCTTTCTGAAGGTGGGAGGGTATACGGATGGGTAGGTGCCTGGTGGAAAAACACATTTTGTGTTGCTACCACGCATCACCGGCCCTGGAAAGAAGCAACTCAGCGTCACACTTGTGTATCCATGCAAGCAAGTTAAAGTCAAACGTGCATACTTATGACACCCTCTGAGTTTCACTGGGTATGGCATAGGGTTTGCTAAACCGGCAGCCAGACATGGGAGCCCTGTTCGGATTTGCTGGTGTGTGGTGCGGCGGTTTATCCTTTTTTCTTATTATGCTTTTTGCGTGTTATAAGTCTTCGTGCAGGACTGGCACGTAGCCAGGCGTGGCAGCCCTGGCCAGAGTGGCTGGTGTACTGCGCAGACATTACTTTCCAAGCAAGCTCTTCAATGTATGCTGTACTATGCTGCAGGGTTAGCTCGTAGCCAGGCGTGGCAGCCCTGGTCAGATTGGCTGGTGTACTGCGCAGCTGCTGCTCTTCCTTGGGGTGGCAGTGAGATGTCTGCTGCGTGCCCAACAGAGTTTGGCCGGCTCATGGAGTCCGTGGAGGCGTACCTGGTGAGGACGAGAGAGTGGTTTTGTCGCATAAGTGAGTGAGGCATGGCGCGGAAATAAGTTTTATGTTGTGCAACAGGTCTAGGGTTGGTGCTATGATCTCTCATAGAGCATCTGATCTGCAGTATTGTGGGTGGTGGTGGAGCGGAACCGTGGCCGTGGCCGCCTGTGTAATAGTTGTTATAGTTGTGACTGTTGTTATAGTTGTAACACGTGGAGGTATAGTTGTTATCCTTGTTATAGATATTATAGTTGTGACAGCTGTTATAGTTGTAACACGTGGAGGTATAGTTGTTATAAATTGTTATAGATACTATAGTTGTGACTGTTGTAAAACGTGGAGGTGAAACTGCGTGCTGTGTGACCTAGACAGCAGGCTGATTTAGGCTGGAGTCCGTCTGTGGTGCCATTCTGGTGGTACAGATATGGTGATGAGTGCGGAACGGTATTTTTTTATTACTGCTGCTGAAAGTGTTTTGGCCTTGAGGTGGATTACAAAGAGGGGGTGTCTTCATGCCGAAATGAAGACAAGGATGGTGACTTACCTGGGTGGTAGATTCTTCAGGGTGAAGGCACACATGTGCAGTGCCAGCAAGACGAGAGGGGTCACGGATTTTTAAAGGTGTTGCATACACTGCCACAGGCCTCGCAGCAAACATGTGCGACTGGAATAAACACACTAACTTGTTTTAAAATCTGCATTTAGTGGCCAAGGACTCACCTTCCCCAGCAGCACGAGGCTCGCTCCCTTAACTAGCTACTTGTTGTCATTTGATGCCCTGACATCACTGCATCTTATTACTAAGCACCCGTCTGATTTTTCATGACTCCTGTCAATGGACGAAAACAAGGACATCTTTGGCCAGAATCATATGTAGGGTCGGCCACCACCGTACATATGTACGTACATGTGTGCAATGTCTATACACTGTTTTTTTAGCAGGGAAGTTACCACGGTGTGTCTACACAGTTCTGGCCAACTCTAATGAAATGCACATGTTGACCGTACACATTGCTTTTTAAATTGAAACCATGTGTATATCGATTGTGCTTAGAGCTGGCCAGAGCCGTGTGCATACACCGTGCATGACCGTAAATTTGAAAGCTTCCCTGCCAAGATGTACTGTATATGCATCAGCGTACATGTACGGGTCTGATCAGCTTGTAGTCCATTGTTCTTCTGGAGTAGTACGGTACCGGTAACCAAAGTGGTTTCTTCCTCTCATTAAACATAGGGATTGGGTATTTACTGTCCGCATAGCTTTTTCTTTTACAGTTTTTAGTCAGTGCAACATACAAGGCTGTTTTCTGCAACACACACTGTGGATGGATGTCATGTCACTTGCACATCTCAAAATGGCGCTCGTGCTCTGCATCAAATTTAATTCATTTACAGCTTCAAGGTGTTGTTGCACACGGCAAAGTGTGTCACAAGTTTTTACAGCATATTATGCGTATATCCCATTTGCAACGTCCGTGCTCTGCACCTTATGAGGACACTCACACACATACAAACACACATGTATATGCACACAAAGTCTCCCAAATACTCTCAAACACACGTACACACACGCACACGTCATCATTTTATCTCAACAGGAAAAGCGCCCCAGTCAGAGCAGCCAGGAACTGCGGCCCTTCCTTTCTGAGATCAAGGAGAACGATTTGGCTGCGAAGTGGGTGCTGTATTTTAACGTTATGAGGGGTCAGGATAGTGAATGGATAATAGACGGAAGGGAAGGGGGTAGATGGGGAAGAAAGGAAAACAATTAAATATAAAACGGAGTGGGGGAGAGGGTCACACATACAAAGGAGCAAAGAAGAAGGGTTGAATTTTACTACAGTGACAGCAAGAGGGGTCCACTGTTGATCTTTTTCCAAAGGCGGTGGGTGAGCCGGTTACGGGCCAATCAAAGTGTAGTCACTTAAATGCTCCTGCCTGTCCCAATGTCGCGTGTGTAAAGACCCATCTGGAACAGAAGGATGATAACCATCATCTGGCAGCTCCTTTCTAATGTTCATGTTAGATGTAATTCTTTCAAATGCAGCAAGGGAATTTCTGTTTCTCAGGGCGCCTGACCTGCTCCAGCATTGTGTGTGTGCCTTACTCTGCGTGTGGGAGTGGCTTTGGATGGCGGGAAAACAAGCCCTTTTTTGGCAGCCCTTCTGGTAGCCCTTTTCTGGCAGCCCCTTGCGCCACATCCATCTCTGTGCCATCTTTCCAGGGCATATTCAGTGTTTATTTTCCTGACGTCATGTTTATGTTTGATTGCTCTGCAAATGTATGCAGGAGCGACTCTGGAGGGGCTTCCTTTCTGATCGAGTTCTGGGCAGCTGTGAAAGAGTGTGCAGCCTCAAGTAACTGGAACGTGGTGTCCATCCCACAGGTAGTACAGGTGTAAGGATATAGAGGTCCAATGAGGTGTTGGCAAATGCAAAACTATGTTGCTATTCATGTGCTACAAATGGCTGACAAGGGCTGATCAAAGCGAACATGACGCTTCAATTGCATGGTTTGCATTTGTGCATTAGAAAATGCTGGAGTTATCAAGCTTGCTTGAACGGGAAATTGAGCAACCTCTGAAATGTAAAACTTCTCGGCTGATGAGGCGTTGCCGAGCTCTGTCTCTGCGTATAACGTATAATTAGGGTTGGCCAGAACAGTGTATATACACCGTATATGACCGTATATTTGGTGATTTCCCTGCCAGAAATACCGTATACACACCGCATATATATTTCTGGCCAACCCTACGTATAATAGATTGAAGTGCTTGTGCATGGCAACCTGGTATACTCACAAAGTGTGATGTAGAGGAACACAGCGCAGGTTGAGCACCTGCTTCTTATAAATGTGGAGATACTTACTAGCTGTCACACATTTAACAGCACGCACACACACACACACGCACACACACACGCACACAGGTGCTGAGCTCAGAGCACGGAGGCAGCCAGTACTCCAGCCGCCTTGCCATGGGTCAGACGCATGACCTGCCCCAAGTAACTGTTCCTCGCTCTCCGGCAGGATTGCCCAGTGAGGATCAAGAGGGACCCAGCCACCCTCTGCAGGAGGCAGCTGCAGTACTGCAGGTATGATGAATGTGAATGTATGCTTGTGTGTATGAATGAGTGTGTGTGACTTGTAGAGGCTCAAGGAGGGACCTGTGCACCCTCTGCAGGAGGCAGCTGCAGTCCTGCAGGTGCTATAAATGCGGATATCGCTTGTGTGTGTGTGAATGTGTGTGTGACTTGTAGAAGCTTGAATATGAGTACTTCCCACCCAGACGGTCATAAAACAATGTTGAATTGGCACTTCCTCTGCTATTCCCTTCACAGGAGCATCCGTCTGCTATACTTACACAAGCAACCAAGCACTCATCTAATTAATTCCATTATAATCTACAAAGGACTCGCTCTAACAATTTGCCAAGCCTCACCTCCCTCAAAGGGGGCACATGTACTGAGTGCACAGCACACAACCCTTGTCCCATGTCCAAAAAATGTCACCCGTAATCAAAACTTAAACGAAAAGGAAGCTGAGTGCCAGGATCGCTGCATTCTCAGCATCACAAACGACTCGCTCTCACAATCCTCACACAGGCTTCCCTTCCCACAGGAACAACCACCGAGATCAACAGCACACAAACAAAACACAGATCTCTGACAATGCCCTTACAGGACTCACTCTACACAATCCTCACAGGCCTACCCCCCCCACGGGGGCATCCGTCTCCTAGACTCACAGCACACAGAGGCGGGGAGACCAGCCATCGAAAGGCTGGTGGCCATCGACTGCATCATAGACACGCTGGCTGCGTTTGATGTGAACAGGTAACAGGCTGACAGAGCTGGTGGGGTCGTGGATGCGTGGATCATAAATGACGCACGCACGTGCTAATAACCCTGACATGCACACATGTGCGAACAGGTGCATGCGCATGCACGCACGCACCACACACACACTCATACAAACACATGCACACATACCTACCTATATACACACATATACGCACACACACACACACACACACACACACACACACAAACACACATACACACACACACACACAAACGTGACCACACGCACGTTCTCACAGGATGCAGTGCATCAAGCGCTTGGTGTCAGGCCTCATGCTGCCTTACAGCTACACCAACCTGCTGGGCGAGGTCCTGTTTGGTCAGATGCTGGCGCTGCCTAGACCCCGCCTGCCTGCCATGGCCTACTGCACCATTATGGTGGACCTGTGCAAGGTGTGCGAGTGGCGTGTGCAGAGCGCCTCATTAACACAAACTGCTGTTTTAGTCATGGCCTACTTCACCATTTGGTGGATCTGTGCAAAGTGTGCAAGTGGGGTGCAGAGCGCTTGTTTGACCTCCACTGCTGATTTAAGCCACGGCCTTCTGCACCTGCATGGCGGACCTGTGCAATGTGTGCGAGTGGCGTGTGCAGAGCGCCTCATTAACACAAACTGCTGTGTTTCAGCCATGGCCTGCAGCTTATCCACTGAGCTAATGCCCCATTTCTTCCTCCGTGTGTGCAGCTTCCACGGTTGGAGTTCCCCAAGGCCCTATCAGGTTGTGTGCGTGAGTGCTTTGCGCGCGTGCCCGTCATGGACCCGGAGCTACGCACACGCCTGCTGACGTGGCTATCCTACCACCTATCCAACTTTGAGTACCAGTGGCCCTGGGACAGGTGAATGTGCGGGCGAGCGATGGAGATGCTGCTAGCCAAAGTTTGCGTATGTGTGGTATGTGCGAGTGTATGTATGTGTGTGTGAGAGGGTGGGTTCACAAATGGGTGTAGTTGGTGTTGTGCACAGGGCTAGCATGTGCAGCAGAGGTCTGAGGGTCATGGGACAAGAGCGTGCCCCATGGCTTGAAGATGCAATGTACTTAAAAGCACTGACTGGCGCAGTGTGGCGTATTCTCTTTTGTTTCTGTACTGAAATCACACACACACATTCGCACAAATAAACACACACATGCGCTCACACACATTCCCAGGTGGGCACGATACGTGGACGAGCCAGAGGATAACGCGCACCGGCAGTTTTGCAAAGAGCTGGTGGCTCGGCTCATTCGATTGTCCTGGTGGGACAGAGTGCAACAGGTGTGTGTGCGGTGGAGGGGTGGTAGGGATAGGACATAGGACGGGTGCTTTAGGTGCGAGGGAGGGGTGCACACAGTCCTCAGAATTCGGCACCCACACTTAAACAGCAGACACTGGCACACACTCACACACACGCAACTATAGACAGGCCTTGTGTGCATGTCGCATGTAACACGTGCATATGACACGTGCCCCTTTTCACGTATGTGTGCCACATGCACATGAACATACACATACACATACATACACATACAAGTACACTCACATGCGCATACACGTACACATGCACATATGCATATGCATACACATACAAGCACACATATACACCATATGCATCCACATACGCATGCTCATACACATTCACGTATGCAAGCACACGCACGCACAGGTTCTGCCTCCTAAGTTTCAACAGCTGCTTGGCCCCATGCCTGAAGTGCCCTTGCTGCCCAATCAAGAAGGCCCACAGCAGCAGCAACAGCAGCAGCAGAAGGAGCAGCAGAAGGTTGCAGAAGCGAGTGGAAGCACAGAAGAGGGAGGGAAACAGGGCCAGGGAGGTGGTGGTGATGGTGATGGTGGTAGTGGCGATGGACATAAAGCTGGTGGGGAGAAGAGTCAGGACGAGGGGCGAGGAACGGGAGGTATGGATGTGGAGGGGGGAGACTCGAGAGGAGACAGGGCAGAGGGGGCTGGTAATGAGGAGGGAGGTGAAGGGGAGAAAGGGGGGGACACAGATATGGTACCCAGCGGGGGTGAGGGGAATAGCGCAGGAGGGAACAAGAGGGGAGCAGAAAAAGTAATCCAGTACAGTGTGGATGAGGTGCTTGCAGGGGAGATGCTGCGTGACGTTGTGCGCGCAAAGGCCAGCCCGGAGGCGTTGCTGGAGTGGATGGGGGAGAGGGGCGTGGAGGGGGCGGTTGGGGAGGGGCCGCAGGGAATGGTCAAGGTGGGCGTGTGTGTGTGTGTTTTGTGGGTGGGTGTGCGTTTTGTGGGCTTGTGTGTGTTTACGTGGGTGTGTGTGTTCACGTGGGTGGGTGGTTGGGAGAGAGGGGTCTTGAGGGTACTTGCGTGTGGTAATAGTAGTGTGTGTGGTTGGATGGGTGTGAAGCCAGTTTGCATGTGAGTGGGTTGTAGATGTGGGTATGAAGCTGCGGGTGTAATTTCATTTGAATAGGAGGGGTACGCGGTCAAGGATATCAAAAGATGCGTGTGTTACGTACAACAAGCAAAAACGCATGTCTGCAAAGACGCATGTCCTTGCTCTAGCCTCCCTTGTGTGACTCTTTCTGTCCCTCTGACTGTGCTGCCCCCTTTGCGTTCTGAGCGTTCCTTGGGAATTCAGGGTGCAAGCAAGGCGTCTATAGTCCACGTGTCAAACTCCCCTGCTTTCGTGAGGCATCCTTGCTGCCCGTTTACATCTAGCAAGGCGTCTAGTCCACGTGTCAAACTCCCCTGCTTTCGTGAGGCATCCTTGCTGCCCGTTTACATATGCTATAATAAACTGTTGTCCAATGGTACAGGGTGTCCCTCTTTTCATCACACCTTCACCTTGATTACGTTCTTTTCACATGCCCATTCCTCGCGGCCTTGCATAGATGCTATTACCTCCCAAGCACAAACGCAAACACGGCCAGATCTGTCTGCCCTCACTACCAGTGATCAGAAATGTACTACATCGGTATTGTGAATAATAATTCTGCAATGCAGCTGAATCCAACCCACTCCCTACCTTACAAACTTCACATTACATTGGTGCTCGTGCGTATCCTACTAACAATCATGCTGCACACAGGCACACACGTACACGTACACACACACGCGCTGCCTGCAGGTGCTCATGCGTGCCCTGCTAGCAGCTGGTTCAAAGTCGCCTACCCATTTGAACGTGGCGCTGGAGCGCTATGCAAGCGCCATGAAGGAGCTCATCTCCAGGTGCGTGAGTTTGTGTATGTGAGCATGTGAGTGTGAGTGTGAATGTATGAGTGCATTCGTTTGTACTGCTGTATGGTGCGTAATCATGTGGTGTTTAGGTAAGTGTGAGGGAGGTTGGCAACAGGTGTGTGTGTTTTGAGTTTGCGCGTGATAATTGTGCAATTGTGCTAACAAATTGCATAGCATGCACTAAGTATGTGTGTGAGGAAGGTGGCGTGACTGCATATGTGTATGTGTGTGAAAAGTGAGTGCACACATGCTCCGTGACGTGTTGGCATGTGTTTAGTATGTGTTTAGTATGTGTGTAGAACAGTTGTGTGACTGCAGGTATGTGTGAATTTTTGAGGCAGTGGCATTGACACTAGGCCCCTGCAGACTCAGACTCCCAGGCTGGGTAAGACAGGTTGTTAAGGTGTTCAAGGAACTACAATGGTTTTGTTGCGCTGTGTATTGTCTGTAACCCAACCTTGTTTGTGTGCCTTTGTGCTTCCTTTGCAGCTCTGGGCTCCCAGGCCAGGTCGTGGCGGTAGAGCTGGCAGCCCAGTTCTATTCTGCGCTGCCCCAAAAGGTGTGTTTCCTAAATTCAGGAGTTTTCGCTGAAAGGAATTAGCGTGTCTTCACTTTAAGGGAACACTCTTGACAAAAACTCCCGCTCGCCAGAGCCCGACAAATAAAGTCCCTCAATTTGGAAAGGATCTGTGCTGCAGCTTTGACAAGGGCTCCCACAACACTCTTGACAAGGACTCCCACAACACTTTCAACAAGGACTCCCACTAGCCAGAGCCCCACCGGATCAAACCCTGTATTTTGGAATGGATGTGTGCTGCAGCCAGAGCCCCACCAAATCAAACCCTGTATTTTGGATAGGAACCTGTGCTGCCCATTTGATGACTTGCTAGGTGTCTGTCTGGACCTGTTCAACTTTGCACTGTGCGCTGTCTTAAGGATGGTGCTGTGTCTCGGACATCTTTTTGTGTGCTGCCGTGATGGTCCAAAAAAGGCCCTGCCCGTTTGGTGATTCACCAAGGATTCCCTTGTTGAGGTGTTTGCCTAGAGGGGAGTCGTTGTGTTCTGGACAGCTTTTTTGTGTGCTGCCACAAAGCTTAAGGCTCCTGCTCTGCCTGTTGTGTGTGTCACTGACCCGCTCTTCCTTGTTGCAAGGCAGGAGCTTTAACCCCAAGACAGCACACAACACGTTGATGCCATGCGGCTGAAAGTGGGGCGGGCGAGGCCTGCCTATATTTATAGATGTGTTGCTTGAAGTTGATGCCTGTATCAACTTACAGCAAGTCTCAAGGAAGGCGGTTATGCTCGGACACAATCATTGCTTTCAAACTTGGCATCACAAAGGTGGAAAAAGGGGTGCAGCACGAGGTCGCCTTGATATAAGGCTGCTTCACACCCTTGACCTCAACATCTCTGCCTGCCTGCAACCAGGTTTTTTTTTTGCTGCTGAAAGCCAAACATTCCGTCTTCATTTTTCTGCACACTGCACTCATGCATGTACCACATATTGGGGAATGACCAGCGGCTAAGATTGGGACGATCGAGACCTGTATTTTAAAACTCGGCACAAAAGTGAGGATATGCTCAACTACTTTTGTCATGAGCAACTCTTCACTTTGTATCGTGATTCTCATTTTAGGCCTTGGCCGCCCCATACTCAGCTGTTGCCCACCACACTCGTAGTGTTAACCCTGCAGTGCTCATCTTAATTTCGGGGGTCGTCATTCGTACAACACAATTCAGGCACCATGGATCCCTGACCGCCACCTAGAATATTGTAGTTACAGACAAACACAAACACTCTCACACCATTACGTGAGTGCTTATGGGTTTAGGCCTTTTAGTGGCACTCAGTGTTTGGGTCGACACAAGCTGAGGCCGTGTCCGACTGGGCCTTTTGCAATGGCATGCACATACGAACAACAAACAACACGCCTTCATGTCATTGCTCATAGGCTCATAGGTCCTCATGGTCCTCGACCGACTGCTGGCCCTGGGACTGCTGGGAGCAGAGGCTGTGTCCAATTGGGATTTTCGCAATAGCATGCACGTACGAACACCAAACGACACGCCTTCATGTCATTGCTCATAGGTCCTCATGGTCCTCGACCGACTGCTGGCTCTGGGACTGCTGGGAGCAGAGGCTGTGTCCAACTGGGATTTCCGCAATAGCATGCACGTACGAACACCAAACAACACGCCTTCATGTCATTGCTCATAGGTCCTCATGGTCCTCGACCGACTGCTAGCTCTGGGACTGCTGGGAGCAGAGGCTGTGTCCGACTGGGCCTTCCACAGCTCCATCCCCGCCACCCTCAGCAAACAGGCCAGTGCCAGCAGCGCATGGGAGGTGAGTGGCTGTTTTCCAGGGCGTAAGCTATGAGATTGTGTTCCGTGAGTACATTGTGCAGTCTAATAGACAGTTTCAGTAATGTGTAGGGGGTGCGGCTTTGCTCTGAGTGGAGTACAAACGCAAACAGCAAGCACAAAACCGCGGTGTCCATCAAGTCTGCCTTGTATCCACATCTTTGCTGCGACCTCTTTGCCACATTGGCACGAAGCTGGCGTCACCATCCTTTCATGGGTAGAGCCCCTGAGCTCCTCTGTGCAGTGCTTTTGCTTTATGCCTCATGTTCACCTTTGCTGTGCATTACTGTGTGCACTTGGCACGCTTGATACGTGTGTGCAGTGATAGTGAGTGCAGTGATACGTGTGTACGCAGTGACACGTGAGTGCACTTGGCATGCTTAATACGTGCTTGTGCAGGTTCTGCACTACTCCCTAGAGCGGTCGTCGGCCAGGCTCCCGGAGGCACAGGAAAAGGTCGCCAAGGCCACAGCTGACGAAGCGTTGGTGCGCAAAAAGGTGCACGCACTTCAAGACCAGGCGGACCATTTGGCTGGTCAGCTGCGGTCCCATGCTGCACAACAGCGGCAGCAGCAGCAGAAAGAGGATGACGCAGGTGCGTTTCCATGTTGTGTGTGTGCAAAGTGTGAGTGGGGGTAGAGGGGGGGGTGTATGGATGCGTTTGCGTGTGTGTGCATTTATGCATGCAGGTGCCTCCTAATTTGGCAAGCTGCAATGGCTCTTGTAGGTACCTCTGCCACAAACCCAGTACACAGTTGGTGTGTGAGCAAACATACATGCACGAGCACACTCACACACGCATACACAGGTGATGCCCTTCAGCAGGGTGGTAGGGACATAGAGGGCATGCCCCTAGAGGAGCTGGCTACAGAGCCACGTGGCAGGAAGCTGCTTGCAGGCCAGAGGGATGCCATACACCGAGCGAGTGTTTTCTCTGCAAAGGTGAGGAGGTGCTCTGAGGTCGTGTATAAAAAAAGGGGGTTTCAATGAAGTTTTGATTGTTGTGGATGCCTCGATGTATTCACCACTTGTTCTATACACCCTTGTCTCCTGACCAAGTAAATCAATAGATGTACTTACACCATGGGAACTGCAGGTTCTTACCACTGTACACAGGCAGCTGCACACACACACACATACATACACCCATACACCACGCAATAACAGGCTGACGCTCTTGGCACCACGCTCGAGCATCACCGAGCTCTACTTGAGGCAGCGGGCCCTGCGAGGGACGTGGCCATGCTGGCAGCCTACAGAGGCTTCCTGCAGCTGGTGACAGCTGAAGAGGAATCAGCCTGTGTGCAGCCCATGGTGCGTGTCTCTGCAAGTAATGACGGTGATAAGGGTTTCCTGCAGCTGGTGACAGCTGAGAGGGAGGCAGCCACTGTGCGGCTCATGGCTATCCTCTCTGCGTAAGTGCTGAGTAAGTGGATGTTTGGGGATAGAGCACTGGTCTTGCACCAGCTTGTGTTAGAACAGGTATATCGATCTTGCACGCACTCTGCATTATTTATGTCGGCATCGTGTATAAACCAGCGCAAAGTTTGCGCATAAAAAAGTGCCTTTAAGTCCAGTAAAGTGTCTCAGTCCATTATTCTATACATGCAAGAATTGTGGAATGCATACAAGTGCATGCTAAGCTTCAAGGGTTTACCTATATTTAATGAACTTGCGTGTCCCACATTCAGCTGCTGAATGCTCTAATAGCATAAGGCTGTCACCACAAATCAAGTGTTTTCACTGCCTGCATAGTTTTTCCTTTTCATCATGAAACGAGCTTGCACAATTTAATAAACCGCATCCTCAATGCAAAGGAAAGGGGAGGGAGATAAAAGAGATTGCCTGAGTTATACAATTTACTGAACAAGCCTGTGCTAGGTTATTCTGCGACGCGCTTAGGTAATTTTATTACAGCCGCCTTGTGCTGTGTGAAAGGGAATAGGAGGGAGGTGAGCTGCATATAACTATTACTTTTGCTTCTGCACAGCATAATTCAACATTACCAATGTTTTGTGCTGTTTACAGGAAGAAGAGGACGGAGGCGACGAGGCTGCTCGCGCCGCCAGAGTACGCCAAGCACGCCTTGACCATTTGTATGCGCAGCTGCGCGCATTTGTGCGCAAATATCTGTCAGAGACAGCTGCCATTGCCCCCCAAGTCGCTCAGGAGCTGAGCAGCAGGTCGCTGCCTGCACGGGCAATGGAGGTGTTTCGAGAGGTGCTAAAATGCGAGCTGTGAGGTCTTTACTCCCTTTGTGTGCTAGGTGTTTACATATGGCTGGCTAGAGGCAGCACAGTAGGAGGAAGGTGTGCTCTGTTTGGAGCAGCAGAGGTTTGCTGGTGCGCTCAAGGAAGACTTGGTTTCTTCCGTGGCATACTACTAACAGAGGCGCAGCAGCGCATGTTGAGGATGCAACTTGCAACAGCATTGTCCACCCAGAAGATTTTGAATTACCTGGCGAGCATGCAATAATAATTAGCTTGCACTCAGTTGCTGACAGTTTGATTACGAATTACGACAGTCACGAGTCGAACTATGCCTAGATGTTCTGCTGTTGTACTCCCACCTCAGCAAGACAGGAAAAGAAAAATAAAAAAGAACGGAGGTAGTGTAAACACCACCAACATAGATTAGGAAAGGATGTTGTTTATGTCCTGCACCATCCAATGGATGCAGAGCCACAGACAGACTATATAAATAATAAATGGTTACAATAGTTACGATGGGGGGTGACCTTCAGCCAGATTGTTTAGCTGACCGGTTGCTGACTGGTCTCGGCCAGCCACAACTAAATCCAAGGAAAGGAAAGACTACATCGCTATATATGCCTCTGGTGGGCATCTGAGCGGCAGCTTGGAAAAAAGCCTGTAACCAAACCAAAAAACGCTAGAAAATAAAGGGAACAGGGCTAGGCACTTGGCTACAAAATAGGCCACACCAATAATATCAGGTTGGTTCATAAAGGTCCTCAAACGAGCTGTGCCATCCTCAAACTGAGGTGGGAAGATAAGCTGTTGCTGTGTGCGAAGTCTGACCAGATGATCATGCGGACAGTCCAACAAAATGTGTTCCTCATCCTGAATAGTGTGCCAGTCACATCTGTCACAGATCCTGAGCTCATAAGGCCTTCTATTCCTGTCAAGACGCATTCTTTGGACCAGAAAGTTGTGGCCAGAAAGGCGAAGGCAAGAAAGTGCGCGGCTGAGGTTGCTGGGATTGTCCAAGCGAAGGTAGAGAGGCAACACAGGCTTTTGGATTCTTTCCTGTCATCCCACCATCCAGGAGTATTCCCCAAAGGTACACCAAAATGTGTGTGATATGTCCTCATAATTCTGCTGGAATGGTGAGCTTCATGTGGTGTCAAAATGTCAAGATCTTTCCAGCCCCCAATGATATGTTCACGTAGAGTGAGTCCAAACTGTCCTAGATTGATAGTCTGACGAGATCGTATGGCATCCAAAAGCTGTTGAGATGTAGGTAAATCTTGGAGCGCGTGTAGAACCTGGTAAGTCCATGTATCACTTATGTTTGCAAGAAGTAAATCAGCCCGCACAATTTCCTCAAGAAGAGGGTTGTTTGAAAAGAGTAAACTGTTCCAGAATCTTATGGTGCATCTGAACCAGTAGAAAAAGATGGGCATCTGCCCTGATTCGCGGAGCACGCAGTGAGTATGAGTACCTTTCTTGACACCCAGGAGTTTTTTCAGGAGGCCAAGATGAAGGACGTGTGCACGGGTGGTTACTGAGGAATCATATCATATGTCAGTGACAAAAGTGGCCCATACTTGACATCCGTATAGGCCAGCTGTCAAAGCGAAGACCTGGAAAAGCCACAACATGGCATGTTTTCTGTGTGTGATACCCTTGCTAGAACCGGTTCTGTAAACTCTAGCTATAGCGAGCCTCAAGTTTTCTGCCATCTTCTCAGCTGCTGTGTGGCTGCATACTTCCATCACGAGTGAGAGTGAATCCAAGGTATTTGAAATGAGTGACAAGTTCTAGAGGCGTGCCATCGTATGTGAAGGTGGGAATTGCAGAAGTATCCTTGCTGAAGAAGACCATGACTTTTGTTTTGTCAGTGTTGAGCTCGAGCCCCTTGAAACGTGTGTAGTTGTGGAATTTGTTTAGCTAAAACTGCAGACATTCAGCTGTGTTTGAAGTGAGAGCAATGTCATCAGCATAATCACAATGAGGGACCTGAACTGAATTTCAAGGCAGTGGCAGCACCTCTCTGCACGGTCAAGGATCTGTCAATGTCATTGGTACGAAGGGAATACAGAAGGGGACTCAGAGGACAGCCCTGTTTCAAGCCTTTGTTGGGAGCTAAATCCATAAGCTCAGAAAGAAAAAGATAAAGTCTAGTGTTCTGCTGAAAAAGGAAATTATGACCGAGTTGGTTGTTGACCTGTTGCAGCAAAAAGGGTTGGGCTGCTGGAAAAATCCTCCAAAAAAAAGCGTAAACAGAAAGGAAAAACGTTTCCTCAGCTCATAAACTCGATGGTCTTGGCAAAATAAAAGAGCATGCACCTCGTTCTGAATATGTTCATCTTCACCAGGACATTATTCACATACGCGAGAACCATCTTCAAGCCACGCTGCTGCCTCAACTTTTAAAGTATGCGCACGCAAGCGGAGTACTTACATTGCGCATAACATGTTTGGACAGATCAAGATGGAGATACCGTGGTACGCATGTTCTGGCGTTTTATATTCATGTTTCTCATTTTAGTGTGTTGGCAACCTGAGAGTATGTGAAGCGCACTATCAGTGCAAGGGCAGATAGGGCAGGTTTTCTAGGGTTGCGTTTTATGTCCATTTAGTTTTGTTGCGGATATGATGGCAGGTGAGCTTAGATCTCAGTATAACTGTGGCATGCAGACCTTTCAATCCAAGACTGTGCAGCGTTTATTTCTTGTATGGGTCCTGAAGATGGTGCCTGTCGCTCCTAGTAGTAGGATGGTGTGAAGGGTTTGTGGTGCCCTGGTAAGCAAGGCAATTATAGCGGCTGGTGTTGTTCTTGTGTCTTTTCTGGTTTTGGGGTAGATAAAGGGTTCACACAGCAGGTATCTGATCTCAATTTGTGCATATTCGCATTTGTTTGGTTAGATGTCGTTCGGTTTCATAGCCAGGGGCTATGGATCGGCACAGCCATCTGTCAGGTTAGTAGGGGCAATTTTCCTTGCATTGGACTCAGTGGCAGACCTAGCGGAGTATCAATGCTAGAGCATTGACAAAAATTGCAAGCAGGCGTTCTTTTTATGGCACTTCTGGAGTGTGGAATATGCATAGCTGGAGGGCTTTTATGGTATTTAATGGTCGCTCTTTAATGTGGGGAGTGGTTATGCTGCCTGCGTAGATTTCAAATTTCCATGGTTCAGAGGGTGTATGTTTCTTCTAACTAGGTGGGACAATGTACTAGACAGAATGACTCCTATGTATTTGTTGAATTTGTAGTGAACTTTTTTTGGATCGCCGAATGAATAAGAATGGAAGTGTTTGTTTTTCTTCAACATTTTTATCATTTGGCCTGTGCAAACTTGAAATATACAAGATTGTCATATTACAACTATCTGAGTCTTCGCGCTTTTTGAGCACCCTTACTACCCAAAACCCAAAATTTCAGGATTTTGTAACCAACTTTAGGTCAGGACAGGCAGCTCAACCTGCATTAATCAAAGATGCCATTCAATACAATCTGCACCTGCAGATGTTATCAAGACATACTTTCAGACAAATCCATGAAGCTCACTATTTGGCCCAGCTGATTTCATTAGTGCTGTACAGACTGGGTTTTCCCAACACAACAAAACCTTCCAACTAGACATCAAAGCCGTCCAGGTGGCGTGTTAGTTATGCCCATTGAGGGAAGAGGCAGGCATTTGGATCCCAAACAGATCCCCCTAAAGTACAGAGACATACATCTTGTAGAATTCAAATTCTGCTCAGACATAAACCCGCAACAGACATTAGAAAAAGCGCACAACCAGCATCAACCCCTTGTCCAGCGTCTACGAACAAGGAGCCTCCGAGGCATCTCTTGAAACAACCAAGTCACACTTCATGTTATACTTCTTGGAGTCGGGGGCACAATCTACAATTAGTACACCATAACTCCTTTACTGAACTTAGGCGTCCCCACGCACAAAGTGCACCAACTAGCTACTCAACTACACTGCCATGCTAATAAAAAGCTTAAACAAGATCACAAAAACAAGACACAAAATACACTTTAACAACAGCAAAAGTGATAATGGGGGAACTGGAAGGGGGGATACTGGTAGAGCGGCTGGCTTCAGGAGGGCTAGGTGCAGGCCGGATCGCATGGCTGACAACCCGCCGGATCCTCATTAGTCTCTGTTGTTTCTCTTATTCGTCTTTCGGTGGGGCTCTGGCTAGTGCAAGCACTAGTTGAGAGCCTTTCCTTAATGCACGCTGGTGACTTCCAGTGTAGACTTTTACTTTAACTCCGCTGGTAGTGATGACACAGCCAGCATGACTAGGGTTTAGATAAACGGGCAAGTGATGCAAAGTATGTTATGCATCAATGTTATGCATCACGTGTATTTAGCAAATGCGAGGCTACACACTTACACAAGTAGACTAATTCGTTTCTTTGCAGGATATATATTGATGGCCACGACAACTGGAGAGGAGAAGCCATGCGAGCCTTTTTTGGTGCTGTTTTCATTCATATTAGCAACAGTTTTAAACCAAGCTTGCCATTTTCATGATCCGGTTCTTATGTCATACTTCAAGTATGAAGTATGACATAAGTCCTTATATCATTCCATCTCTCTCTCTTGTTTCTCTTAGACGTTTCCCCTCTTGTTAAGGTGTGGTTACAGGCTTTTTTTAAGCTTCCGCTTAGACGCCCCTTAGAGCATATATAGCTTCCTGAACACCGCTTCGACACAAGTGCGCAGCAAGCACGGCAAGCACCTGCACCGCGCACTCCATGCCTTTAATCGCACGCCCCACGAGCACTCCGAGCCAACACGGAACACATTTAGTGAGCCTGGGGAGGCTCGTGTGAAGTGTGGTGGGGAGTAGTCAACTTGTACCCTCCGTCACATGTCGAGGAAGTCGATAGCACACGCACACGACAATAGCAGGAGGCATCGCCAAAATGAAATTTGAAATAGTTTGGTGACATTTCACTGATAACAATGAGATTGAATTTCTACTGCTTGAGACTTGAATTTCTACTACTTATTACCTCAAGCAGTAGAATTTGAATAATAATAAGTACATCACTTATGGCGACTTGCAGGTATAATGTCCCAGTTGTGTCCCCGAGAAAAACAAAAAAGTGAAAAAAAACAAAACAAAACAAAACAAAACAAAACAAAACAAAACAAAACAAATGCAAATGTGATTGTTAATCGGCAATTCTTACAAGGGGCGCAGGGCTCAACCCCGAGCTGATGGAGCAAGAGATACAGCTGGGGCCTGAGCCGTCAGACGCAGACACCCCCCCTCCTCGTAGGCGCAGAGGAGCTGCTGCCAACACACAGGAGGAGAGCACGGAAGGTGTGCGTCCT
>Ga0307942_1000121_pt1 | contig 42507 bp, 56 predicted proteins | sample OrgLakmetagen175_FD_201846 | JGI IMG/M metagenome (GOLD analysis project Ga0307942, IMG submission 201846) | Saline water microbial communities from Organic Lake, Antarctica - #175 | ecosystem: Environmental > Aquatic > Non-marine Saline and Alkaline > Saline | place: Antarctica: Organic Lake... | reverse complement strand
GACCATTAGGATAGGTGGTGGGTGCTTGACCATCGTGATTGCCATACGTTCTATTACACAAACTCGACCATTAGGATAGGTGGTGCGTGCTTGACCATTGTGATTGCCATACATTCTATTACACTGAATCGACCATTAGGATAGGTGGTGGGTGCTTGACCATCGTGATTGCCATACGTTCTATTACACAAACTCGACCATTAGGATAGGTGGTGCGTGCTTGACCATTGTGATTGCCATACATTCTATTACACTGACTCAACCATTAGACTGACTCGACCATTAAGATAGGTGGTGGGTGCTTGACCATTGTGATTGCCATACTTTCTATAACACTGACTCGACCATTAGACTGACTCGACCATTAGGATGGGTGGTGGGTGCTTGACCAATGTGATTGCCATTTAGACTGTCGCAAAGGCTGCACTGTTATATTCATCGGAATATACAAAATTGCAATATACAAAATTCTTCAAGCAAAAGGTAGGGCAAGGACAGCAGTGCATTCCTATAGTGCATGTGCTGTCTATCACAAAATTTGTGTCAAACCCCCATTGGTCTCTTTTGTTTCTTTGTGTGGAGGAGATTTACGGTACCCAATACCAAAGTGGCTCCTTTTCCTTAATTAATGTGGAGATTGGTTTTCACTGCCTGCGTAGTTATTTCTTTTTCCTTGTTCAGGTTGATTTCACCTTTGACTTTTATCTCTACACATGTATGCGCACAGTCTGTCACAAAGTTAGGTCTATTTCTAACTATCACCTGGACCTGTGTTTGCGCAGTCTGTTATGGCGCACACACACACACACACGCACACACACACACACCTGGACCTGTGTTTGCGCAGTCTGTTATGGGCATTAATCTAGACACGCTGCGGCCAGAGCCCACCGTAGAAGGTTACACAACCCTCGGAGGCTACTCCTACAAGGTGTGTGCGCCTCTCATGTGCCTTTCTTGAATTTGGTTGTGTGTGTACGTGTGAGCTTGCATGCCTTGAATTTTCTGCGTGCATGTGCGCGTGTGCTTGTGCGCGTGCAGACGTGTATATCTGATGTTGTACGTGTGTGTGTGTGTTATCTGTTATCTGTGATACTTTCGTCGTAACGTTCTTGCTGTGCTATAAGTGGAAGAGAGGGATAATATGGCCTAAAGAGGTGCGCTGTAACGTAATATAATATTTTTGTACTTGCCACTTCAAGTCTCCCTGCCGATTTTTGTTCAAGTCCCCACACACACACACACACACACACACACACACACACACACACACACACACACACACACACACACACACACACACACACATACATGCACACACACATGCACACACACATGCACACACACACCGCTTGCGATGTGTGGTCTACAATGATACGTGCGGGAAGAGGATTGTCGGATTGTCCTTATACAACAACAAAGCCCATGAGTCGTTATATTGTTAGATAAGTGTTTAAGCTTTTTGCTTCAGTGCGTGATCTGGTTTAACTTCAAGCTCTTGCATCAGTTCAGGCCATACACACACCACACAAGCACGTCACACAAGCACATAAGCATGTCACAAAAGCATGCCACACGAGCATGCCACAGTTCTTGCATCAGTTCAAGCCATGCACACATCACACAGGCACATTACACAAGCATGTCGAACAGGCCATACGCACACCACAGAAGCACCTCACACAAGCACGTCACACAAGCACATCACACAAGCACGCGACGCAGGCATGTCACACAAGCATGTCACACAAGCATGCCACAGTTCTTGCATCAGTTCAGGCCATGCACACATCACACAGGCACATTACACAAGCATGTCAAACAGGCCATACGCACACCACACAAGCACCTCACACAAGCACGTCACACAAGCACGTGACACTGGCATGTCACACAAGCATGCCACACTGGCCACGCATGTCACGCAAACGTTGCGCAGGCTGTGAAACCCATTGCGCTGGGCAAGGTCATGAACATCGCACGCACTCTGAAGACCGACTACGCAGGAAAGGGTTTGAGTTTGAGCGGGATAGGGGGCATCGACACAGGCGGCGACGCAGCGGAGTTCATTCTGCTGGGGTCCGACACCGTGCAGGTGAGGATGCGTGTTTGTGATGGAGCACAAGTGCAGGATGGAACAAGGATCACGAGAGGCTACAGAGTGTAGGAGTGGCAGAGTTCATTCTGCTGGGGTTCGACACGTTGTAGACAAGGACGTGTGTTTGTGATGGAGCACAGGTGCAAGAATATGCAAAGGAAGCATACAGGGTGAAGGAGCGGTAGAGTTGATACTGTTAGGGTCCGATGGCGTAGAGATGATTGAGGAAAGAGGAAGCAGATGCAGGCTGTGACATACAGCGTGCTGTGCTGTGGTGGTGGCTGTCTCAGCTAGAGGCTGTCTGGCCGCAGTTCCCCTTGAAATGAACACGACGCAAGTGAGAGTTCCTTTTCACGCACAACCTGACATTGCCAAGTGAGAGTTCCTTCACGCACAACCTGACATTGCGTGACGACCCAATGTGAGGTGCGACCCAATAACACAAACACACACACTCAATTGCGTGACGACCCAAGTGAGAGTTCCTTTTCACGCACAACCTGACATTGCGTATATGAAGTACAGAGGGGAGGTGCAGTACAAAAAAGAAGGAGCGCGACACAGTGTCAAGGTGCAGCAGCGTTTGTGCTGCCAGGGCCCGTGCAAAGGGAAGCACATAAAAGAGGAACCCATTGTGTGACGCAATCACACACACAGGCACACACACATACAGACACACAAATGTGGTGCACAGATTGAGCTGTAGGTGTGGCAAAGTGCGCACGGTCGTGCTTACAGATTGCATCCTCAGCTGCTCCATTCACTGCAGCGCACTGTGGGAGCGTCTTTTGGGGTGACTGAAATTAAAAATTAAATTTGTTAAGCGCACTTAAGCTCAGTCCCACCGTGGGAGCGTCTTTTGGGGTGATCGAAATCCAACTTAAGAGTGTGTGTGTTTGTTTGATCTGAGACATTCAAGCTGCTAGTGGCTCAGACCATATAAGTCGCAATATTTCCAGGGTAGAAACTGTGCAGCACTACTGTGCAGCACTAAGCTGTGCAGCACTACTTCAAGGCCATGAAAGTCAACACCATGCTGCATGTTGCCACTCACTGCCTTTGCTTTGCACACACACACACACACACACACACACACACGCACACACACGTACATGCACGCACACAAACACACACACATGCACGCACACAAACACGCACACACACACATACAAACACGCACACAAACACGCACACACAGGTGTGCACAGGCGTGATGATTCACGGCTACCCTGTTATCAAGAACTTGTGTGGGGGGCTACAGGTGTGTGTGTGTGTGTGTGCAGCCTTGAGTGCAGTTTGTGTGAGTGTGACAGAGTGTGAATGTGCGTGTGTGTGTGCGTGTGTGACTTTGGTATGTGCCTTGTGTGCAGTGCCAAGCTGCACGGCTAATTTGAGAGCAGTGCTGGAGAGTATGCTTTTGTCGCAGGAGTACGCTTCAGTGTATGATTGAAAATGTTAGTTGCCGGAGTACGTTTGTGGAAGAGTGATGTCTTGCTTTGTCATTGACCTGTTTGTTAAAAACCATGTAGGGATTCACTATTGAAACAACAGGAGGCTCTGTTTAAACGACCTTGAACTTGTAAACCATGGCTCGTGCCAAGCAAAACGTCCTCCTATGAACATCGTTTGCGCCCCGCTGCTGTGTGTGTGTGAGTGTGTGTGTGTGTGTCTGACCATACTCATTGCAAGGCTTCACTGCACGCCACCGTCACCTCTTACTGCCTGCATTTCTTTGTAATGTCACCCTCACGTGTGCTTGCTTCACACACCTCCGTACGACAAAAGATGTGTGCGCTTTTCACGTGTCACACACACACCTGCGCACACACACAGAGTTTTATGAAGAAGCACAACTTCAGTAGCGTGGCAGACTTCAAGGGTGCCTCCCTGCCCTATTTCACCACACACTCGGACCTCGTAGCACGCCAGGTGAGGCTGACTCTCTTGTAGACAGACAGGTCATGTTTTAACCCAGCAAATAGCATGGTGCGGAATCGCTCTGTCCTTGGTGTGAAGCACGACAGGTGGCCAGGCCTTGCAAGGAGCATATGTCCGCTCTAGCAGTCAACAACTGCGCCACCTTTGTAGCAGTCACTTGTGCCATTTGTGGAGCATTCAACTGCCATAAACCTGGGAAGCAATTGTCTGCGTGTACTTGAGTGTGTGTGTGCGTGTGTGTGTGCGTGCGTGCGTGTGTGTGTTTGTGCGTGTGTGCGTGTGCGTGTGCATGTGCATGTGTGCGTGTGCGTGTGCATGTGCATGTGTGCGTGTGCGTGTGTGTGTGGTCAAGTGTGTGTGTGTGCGTGTGTGTGTATGTGTGTGTAGTCGAGTATATGTGTGTGTGAGATTCACCTGTGTAGCAACCGGTGCGTCATCTATGAAGCAATTGTCTTTGTGTACCTGTGTGTACACAGCCTGTGTGTACTCAGCCAGGTAGCAATCAGGTGCCTCACTGATGCATTGTCCACTTTTGTGCAAATCTGTGTTTTTCGTAGTTTTTCGTATGACGTGTTTTTTGTTGCAAGACTCCTCTGTCACTCGTTCAGGTGTAGCGCCGTCTTGTCAACTTTAACGACTTGCTCCTCCTTGTGTGCTGCTTGCTATAGACTTGCTTCCCATCTATGCAAATAAGTTTAAACACCCTAATGCAGCAAGAGTTTGAAAGTTCAGGAATGAGTTGTGCAGCCTATGATTTAAACAATAACATACAGACAGAAGGCCGATATTCTGTCCCAGACTTGTTTTTGACAGAATAAGGGGCATAGACGATTTGTGTGACTACCTAGGTGTTAAGTGTCGCCATGGCTATGAATCATGACAACCTTCATGACTGTACTTGGTGCTCACATATGATCTGCGTGCAGCGCGAGTCTTTGGCGGCTAAGAAGGCAAAGGTGAGTTTTTGAGGGTCCAGGGTTTTCATGTCTATTAATTTGGCGGCAGAAAGGAAATACTCTGTGTGTTCCGACCACTCCTTCATTCATTGAACTTGCCTGTCATTGCTCTTGGCTCGAAATGTTTGATGAGGTTGTCAGGAGTGCATTCACAATCGCATGGCCATCAGCATACAGCAGTAGGACAGGCTTCTCGCGTTTTTTGTTTCCTTTTCGAAAGTCAGTACCCCACAAGGTCTGCGTAGTTTTAATAGCAGATCCAGCCAAAGCCTAACACGTAGCAGCAACGCAATATAAATATATAAGCATGTTACTAGCCATAGCCTAACACGTAACAGCATTGCAATATACACGCAAGCATGTTACGCAGTTTGAGCCTCATTTACCCTGCCCCCATCAAATGCTACCATCTTGCAGGTGGGACTGACGAACGATAGCGAATGGTCAGGGGATAAGTTTGTGGAGAACTCTGAGAGCATGGTAGGCAACTAGATTAGTGCAGGCAGCAATCGGATGTAGTTGTGAGAGGGTGATGTTAGAGCTAAGATTTTGAGTCCAAGGTTGTGCGGGTGGCCAGCTTCTTAGGCCTGTGTTTGTTTATAACACGCAAAACCCTTCCATGTACACTGTTTATAACATAGTCAATCTTGTGCGCTCGTCTGTAATTGTATGACGGCTGCAATGCTTTTGCTTTTTAATACTTTTGAATGCACGTGCTAAGATGGAGTGATTATCGTGCCTTTGTTCCCTACTTCAGTGCGAATCTGTGTGCACCTGTTACAGGCAAATGGTCTGGTACGCTTTTAATTCAGTTGCCCAAGTGCTGTTGTTTAGTCCTGTACAATATTTAGGTTCAAAACTTTCCCTTTTCTCAATTGCAGTTCTTTGAATGCACTTATGATTATAGTCTCAGGGCTACGACTTTTAAAGCCTAAGGAGTAACTGGCAGATAGAGGCTGACAGGCTTCTTTTTGCTGGGCTCAGCTATCCCAGAAGTGGACTCAAACCAAAGCAAAAGCTACAAACCTGGCTCAGCCCAGCCGATGCAAAATTTGGAGCACTCGCATTAAGGTATGGAGTTGTCAGATTAAATCACCGTAACTGCAAAGTACAAGGTATGGCTACATCGCTATATATGTCTCTGGGGGGCATCTGAGCGGAAGCTTGGAAAAAGCCTGAAACCAAACCTAGAAGGCGCTAAGAAAAATCAAGGGAAAAGGGCTAGGCATTCAGCCACAAAAGGAGCCACCCCATATATATTTGGTGTTCAAAAAAGTTCGCAAACGAGTTAACCTATCTTCATATTGAGGAGGGAAGACCAGCAAAATGTGTTCCTCATTCTGAACAGAGTGCCAGTTCATTTGTGACAGGTCCTGAGCTCATAAGGCCTTCTATTCCTGTCATGACGCATTCTTTGGCCCAAAAAGTTATGGCCACCAGAAAGGCGAAGGCAAGACGAAAGTGCACGGCTGAAATTGTTGGAAATACCCAAGCGAAGGTAGATACTAGGTAACACAGGCTTATGAAATCTTTTTCTGTCATCCCACCAGCCAGGAGCAGTCCCCAAAGGTACATCAAAATGTGTGTGATAAGTCCTCATAATTCTGCTGGAATGGTGATTATCATGTGGTGTCAAATTATCAAGTTCTCTCCAGCTCCCAATGATATGTTCGCAAGTGAGCTCAAACTGTTTCAAATTGATAGCTTCTCTAGATCGTATGGCGTTCAAAAATTGCTGAGGTGTAGGGAAATTTTGGAGTGCGTGCAGAACCTGATACGTCCATGTATCGCTTCTATTTGCAATAAGAAGGTCAGCCTGCACAACTTTATCAAGAAGAGAGTGAACTGTTCCAGAATCGTATGAAGCATTTGAACCAATAGAAAAAAAATGGGCATCTGACCTGTTTCGCGGAGTACGAGTATCAGTATCTTTCTTGACACCCAGGGGTCTTTTCAGAAAGCCCAGATGAAGCACATGTGTGGGGGTGATTTTTGAGGAATCATATGTCAGAGAAGAAGTGGCCCATACTTGACAACCGTACAGACCAGCTGTCAAAGCAAAGACCTGGAAAAGCCATAGCATTGCATGTTTTCTTTGTTTGATACCCTTGCTATCACCAATTCTGTAAACTCTGGCAATGGCAGACCTAAATTTGTCTGCCATCTTTTCAGCATCTGTGAGCATGCTTCCATCACGAGTAAGAGTGATTCCAAGGTATTTGAATCCAGTGACAAGTTCCAGAGGTGTGCCGTCGTACGTGAAGGTGGGAATTGCAGAGTTACCCCTGCGATCTTCACGACAAGAAAATGTGTGGCTGCTGGAGTGAAGGTCCTGGTCTCTACCTGCGTGCCCTCGTTTAATGCACAGGTTAATGCGCCTTGTGTGTAACACACACACAGGACACACACTCATACACTCACACAGGGACACACAGGTGCACACACAGGAACACACACACGCACACACAGACACAGACAGACAGACAGACAGACAGACAGACAGGCAAGCACACAGACGCACAGACAGGCAGATAAGCAGACGCACAGACAGACGCACACACAGACAGACACACAGATAAACAGACGCACCGACACATAATCCAATACCATGCTTGCTTTGGTGGCTGAGCAAATAGGAAAGATGAACGGACGTGCTTCCCCAGGGTTTGATTGCGTGGCTGCTTCATTTATTAAGAATGCTGTAGTGGTTCGGCCAAAGCCTCATGGGCGTGGTAGTGAGCGAGTTAACGTCTTAGTACCATGCCTTGCATTGCTCAGTTGTAGAATCTGATGTATGACAAGGCCTGCATCCCTGCGTGCTGGAAGCAAGCGAAGCTAAGCCCTCTGTATAAGAAGAGCCCCCTTTTGGACCCCAACAATTATCGCATGTTGGCTGTCAGTGGCACTATGTACCGTATGTATGCCAATGTTGTTCGCTCTTTGCTTACTGAGTGGTGTGTGGCAACTGGTCAGATCCCTGACACCCAATGTGTTTTATATCCAGGCCGTAACACTTTGCAACCCACGTTCATTCTTCGGCACTAACAACATGCTGCAGGAACAATTTAACCCAATGGGACACCTAGGTTGCACGCTGCTTTCATTAATTCTAAGCAAGCCTATGCTGACACCATTCCAAGGGATACAATATGGAAATACCTTAGGCGTACTCGCATGCCTGCGCCTTTGTTGTCTGTGATTCAAGACACGAACGACCGTGATGAGTATGTCTTGAAGGATGGTGATAAGACTGCTCGTGTGCATCCAATTCATGGGGTAATACAAGGTAACCTTGTCCCCCCTGCTTTTTTCCCTTGACATAAACGATATTAATGACACTGCTGAGGGGGTAGCAGGGGCTGTCACCGGAACCGCGGGTGTACACGTCTCACACATGTTGTATGTTATCTGACTTTGTTGACTAATGAGCCCCGTGATATGAAAACCATGCTGAATCGGTTGGCTGTGTACGCCAGGAATAAACATCTAATTGTCAACACTTCCAAGCCGAGGTTGTGAACTTCAATTCCGCGGGTGAAAATGTTCCTGTTTTTGATGTTGGCGGTGCCACCCTTCATCACAAAGATTCTTTTAGGTACCTGGGCATGGTTTTCTACAGGACCTTGAACATGGCTACGTCTGCTGAACACGCATCCCGTCCTCTCCTTGCCTCTGCCTATAGGATACGTAAATTTGTGCATGAACACGCTTTGGCAGACAGGCCGCACACTTCTTTGTGGCTCGCTTAGACGTATGTTATTCCTGCTGGCATGTATGGTAGTCAAGTATGGGGTACTGTTTTTTTTTGCAGGCAGGCAGGGAGTTCTCTACGTTGGAAAAGTCAGGGCTGTTGATTGCTGCTTTAAATCAACCAAAAATGTGGTTGATTTTGGCCATTGATTCAATTCGCGGTGGATACCTCTTTCTGGTTTTATCAAGCGCGGTTGATCTCCACTTGAATCAATTGGCAATTAATCAATTTGAAATCAAATGCTGTTGATGGTTGAATGAAGCCTGGCTGGTTCAATTCGCGGTGGGTACCTTTTTCTGGTGGAATCAACCGCAATAATTATGTGCTTGATTCAAGCCGCCTTTTCTCTAGTTCATGGTTGTTGAATCAAGCCTGGTTTATTCGGGTCAATAATATTGGTTTGGTCGAATCAATTGCAGTTGATCTGTGATTGAATCAAGCCGTCTTTCTTTTGTTGATGGTTGAATTAAGCCTACTTGGGAAATCACTGCAAACAATTAACAAATCAGCCACGCCCCAACTTTAACCCAACTTTTAACCATCCACACCTTGTTGTGTCAAATCACTCGCTGCCTCTCCCCAACCTCAGGTCACCAACCAAATATAACTAATAGTGACACGATCACTGTGTAAAAAACACTCAGCTGTAACATAATCATCTCACGCTTGCCCCTGCCACTCTTGGCTTCACCAACCAAATGCTAAATGGTGCATATTGCTCGCTGAACATCTTCAAGCTCTGCAGCTGCATTCCTTTTGTCAACCTGAACACATGAGATCTTGTCCCATTCATTATACTCCTGGACCTCGCTTTCTATTGCAACCATCAATTATCTGATCTGCGAGAGGTGTTCAGCTCCACGCTGGTACTGTTCCGGTATGGATCCAGCAAGTGAAAACGCACCTGCTTTGTGGGTCACTTAAAGCAGTTGTAGATAAGGGAAGAAAGGAAACAGGAGGCAAGATGCAATTGATGATAAAATGAGGCACACACAACCAAACAAGGTAAGTCTCCCAATAGACTTACTGAGGTGTGCCACAAATCATGGTTGATCTACAGGTTAAATCAACCACGTCGTCATAAAAAACTGCCCTCTGTTGAAGTGCGGTTGAAGCGGTTGAAATCAACCGAGGGTTTTTCAACCTGTTATGCAATCGCTCAGCGATTGATTTCAACCGCGGTTGATTTCAACCGCAACTCCGGTTGATGTCAACCGCGGTTGGTTTCAACCGCACCAGGGGTTGATTTCAACCGCTGCATGAATAAATATTGTGCTATTGAGTACTGCTTGCTATAGAGCCTTCCAAGCTCTTCTTTAAGCGTTGACTGTCTTATGCATTATTATTTTTAATCATTCAAAGTACTGGAACCTTGAGACTGGAAAATACCATACAAAAAGGAATGTACTAACTACAAAAAGGAACAAAACAAATTTCAAAGTTCAAGTTGACTCAAATTTCTATTTTCAAAAGTTGAGTTCTCAAGTTCACGTAACCTAATGCTAGTAGTAGTAGCCACTGAGTAGTACTGACTAGCAGTAAAAATGTTAAACCAGTACAGATCAACAGGGTAACATCATAATGACTCAGAAATGTCTATGAGGACTGAAAATGCTAGTAGCCGCAGCCCCACCAGTGTAATTTTGGCATTAGTTGGGCATGCACTACTAGTATCATACTAATGATTAGTAATGAAATATGAGTGCCGGCCTAGTGTAGCAGCCCGCTCTATCTAAACTAGCTGTGTATCAAGGTGTACCTAGACCACCTCGTACATTGAGTTCAATGTTACTATTACTGCTTAGACATCGATGCATGCACCCACATTCACACAATCGCTCATCGCACACCCATCATGATAGCATATCAATGTCTTCGGCCCATGAGTTGGGCACATAGGGACGACCAGTGGCGTCCTATGATTACCAGCTGGCATAAAGCATAATATCACGGTTGAAGCGGTTGAAATGCGGTTGAAATAGAAAGTATTTCAACCGCAAATTTCAACCGTGAGGTTTTTTCTGACGGTGCTTGAATACAGCAGTTGATTTCTGCTTGAATCAACAGTCAACCTAAAATCAATCTCAGATCAACCACTCATGCTTGCTGGTTAAATTAACTGTGTGGTTGGATCAAACAAACCAGCAGTTGATTTTTGCTTGAATCGAATTTCAACCAGGAATTAATTTGAAATCTGCTCCTCATTGATTGCTGCTTGAATCAACTGTCTGGTTGAATTAACACAGGACAGGAGTTGATTTCTGATTGAATCAACGATCAACTAGAAATCAACACTTTTGGTCGATTCAACCCAATGAATCAACCGCCCTGACATTTTTGACGTAGCTCGCTGTCTACGCTTCATTCGCATTTTCTAAAGGGCACGTCAGGTGTTAAGCGGTCTACCACTAACTGGGCTGTACTCCGAGAAAGTGGACATGAACCGTTGCAATTCTACTGGTTTCGGTCAGCTGTCAAGCTTTTCAATAGTGTGCTTAATACCAATAGTGACAATTTGCGGAGGGTAGTCCAGGCTGATCTCAATTTACAGCCTCGTTTAAGTGCCTGCTGGACAGCTCAGTTGCTGAGCGCTTTTCAAGGACTGCGTGGGCGTGAGTTGTATGTACGAGCTGTTCAAACTAGGCATGCTATTACCATGCAAGAGTTTACTGCAGATTTGAAGCATAGGATGAGAGGTGTTTGGAGAGACGCTGAGTTGGAGGACCCCAACACGCACAACAAACTGGCCACCTATCATTCTTGGTTTGCCATCCCTTTTTCTGGAAAGGGGCGTACGCCGCCTACTGTACCATGGTATCTTCACCTTAATCTGTCCAAACATCATGTTATGCGCAATGTCAGTAGACTCCGCTTGCGTGCGCACACTTTCAAAGGCAAGGCAGCAGCGTGGCATGAAGATGGTTCTCGCATATGTGACCAATAATGTCCTGGTGAAGATGAACATGTTCAGAACGAGGTGCGTGTTCTTTTATTTTGCCAAGACCATAGTGTGTGTGTGTGTGTGTGTGTGTGTGTGTGTGTGTGTGCTCGGAGCTAAGGAAACAGCTTTTTTCTCGTTCTCCTTGATGCTTTCTCTTCGCGCTTTCTCAAAACAAACGTTCTCTTTCTCTATTCACTTTTCTCTTCTACATACATCTGTTTCATGTTTCTAGCTTTTGTTTCTTTTGTTTAGCCAGGTGTAGTTTCAGGCCTTTTCCTAACTTTCCGCTGAGATGCCATTTGAGGCATATATAGTGATGTAACCTTACCTAAAACATTCCTCCTTTCTGTTTACGCCCTTTTTGAGGGCTCTTCAGCAGCCCAATCCTTTTGCTGCAACAGGTCAACAACCAACTTGTTCATAATGTTTTATGTTTTCTAGGCAGAACACTAGACTTGTTCTCTTTTTTTCAGAGCTTATGGATTTATTTGTGGCTGGCCGAGACCAGTCAGCAGCCGATCAGCCAAACAACCTGGCTGAAGGTCACTCCCCATTGTAACCATTGCTCGTAACTTGTAACCATTGAAGAAGTGTTGAAACAAAAATCGGTCGCAGCCAGTAACCCTTAAAAAGAAGCCTGGCAAAAGGTCACTAAGTACGTAGTTGAGCTTCATCAACCTGAGAGTTGTGGGCATGTGAGTTTACCTTCTAATTGTAGTGATGCGTTTTAGTGAAATGAGAATTATGGACATTGTGCATTCCACAACAATTTCTTTTCCATAATAACTGTGGAGTGGTTTTTCATTGCCTGCGGCAGTTTATGTTTTTTGTCCACCATATGGCAGGGGTGCCCTTCAACTACAAGGCGTTACAAAATACCTCTGTTGTACATTAGGCAAATCAAGTAATCTGTATTACATATGACATAGGCAACTTGTAACAACTCTGAGCAGAATTATCGAGATCATCTCTTATACAAGTCATGTGAGGCCAACACAGGGAGACGTGTCCTGTCATTTCAACGCAACACATGCTTTCTCAGCTACTACTCTTCTAAATGACCATCAATCACACGCGCAATGCATCAAATGTTTGCAGTAAGCCCAACCTGAATGCACTCAACGTTTTTGTACAAAGTCCAACTGGCACATTGTTTCCTTCTTCTGGCCATTTCCTGCCAGGCGGATGGCAGACACACATCATAAGACGCTGCAACCAAAAAAGCCCAACAATTGCAAGGTACACAGACAAGTACGGTAAGCAGGGCAACCCTGGGTACATCGCAAAAAACACGGCTTGCATTATCATCCCTTTATTCATGAAGCGAAGCCCATATACAAATAAGCACACGTGAATCCCCGAAAATGTGCAGGTGCTTACAGGAGGCTGGTCACGGAATCATAGAAGTGGAGGTAAAAAAAAGAGGAGGAGAGTGGAGCAAAAGGATTGGGGGTATGGAGGGAGAGAAGTGATGGAAGGAGGAGGGGGGAAGAGAGGGAAAGAAGGGGTTTGAATTGAATTTGATCTACACAGTGTGGCTGAGTGCCTGCCCCACCCAGAACACACGCACACACACGCACGAGAAACACAATAAGCACACAGAACAGCGCACATTATGGAAGGCACATAAAGTCGAGCAAAGCCTGCATGAAATAACCAATGTGAGAAACGGGAAGACGACAGCAAGGGGGTCCGCTAGCGTTGCAAAGCTGCAAGCATGCCACACAGAAAAACTCTGCAGCCCATTACAGGTAGCGATGCTCTGACTCCACAATGCCGCGTGGCACCCAGATAGAGCTCTGGAGCGCTGTGGTGGCACCGGAGGGGGCCTGCAAGTGTGTGTGTGTGTGTGTGTGTGTGTGCAAGTGTATGTGTGTGCGTATGCGCGTGTAAGTTTGTATGTATGTGTGTGCTCATGTGTGCGTGCACGCTGCAAAGAGACCACACATTGCTGGAGTGCAAGGGCAGCTCCATGAGCACAACCTGTGTGGGCATTTGTGTTTGCGCTCATGTGTTTATGTGTGCGTTTGTGTGTGTGTGTGTGCGTGTGTGTGTGCGTGTGTGTGTGTGTGTGTGTGTGTGTCACGGACCTGTGAGGGAGCCCTGTCGCGTCCGGAGGGCGTCTTCCTCTGGGCCTCTGCGTGCTTGCGAGCACCCTTGGAGACTTCGAAGCCCACCTTCTCCATACCCTTGGAGATCTTGGCGTGCTTGACCTGTGAGTGTGTGTGTGTGTTTGTGTGTGTGTGTGTGTGTGTGTGTGTGTGTGTGTGTGTGTGTGTGTGTGTGTGTGCACGAGAGTGTGTGTGTATGTGCGTGCAAGGGTGTGTGTGTGTGGGCGTGTTGATCGTGCACATGTCGAGTACAATATGAACCTGACATTGTACCTGAGTGTTTTTGTGTCCCCTGACACACACTTCCCAGCTGCCGCCCCCCCGCAGTGCAAGCATGCAGGCAGGCAGTCAGGCAGGCACACACGCGGGTACGCACGCTTGCATGCACGCCGCACCTTTTCTGAGAAGGAGTCGTTGAACAGCATCTTCATCTGCAGCGCGCCTATGAAGCCCAGGAACGAGAGGATGCCCATGATGGCAAACATGGTGTAGCCGATGCCAGAGTCGATCGTATAGTGGTAGGAATCGCTGAAAGCGCGCCAGGTACGGTTCTGGCTGAGGATCACAGCAGAGATCTGTGGGAAGAAGTAGGCGTGTGTGTGTATGTATGTATGTGTGTGTGTGTGTGTGTGTGTGTATGTATGTGTTGTGTGTGAGGCGTAGAGGGGGTTTGGGGGAGGGAACTTAGAGAGAGGACACGTCGAGCGCTTTAGAGGAAACTCAAGAGCTTTGGGGAAGGAGACTTAGAGTGCGTGTATTGTGCAGCATGAAATGCAGAAAGACATGGCAGACCAAAGGACCTCAGGTGCGTGTTGTTGTTTCTTTGCGGTAGACAGAAGCTGTGTACCGACACGGAGGCCCTGCTGGACACGTTTTTAATGTACTCACAGGTTTCGAGTGCGCCCACATGTTTCGAGTGTGCTCACATGTTTTAGGAGTGCTCACATGTTTTTAATGTGCTCACTCACCTTGTATACGCAGATGAGGAGCATGAAGTTGGTGTACAGGATGAGGATCATGGTGATGATGGGACTGCCTGCAATGTGCGGTGCACGTGTGTGTGTGCATGTGTGTGTGTGTGCGCGTGTGTGTGTGTGCGCGTGCGTGCCTGTGTGTGTGCGCGTGCGTGCCTGTGTGTGTGCGCGTGCGTGCCTGTGTGTGTGCGCGTGTGAGTGTGTGTGCGCGTGCGTGTGTGTGTGTGTGCGTGTGCGTGCGTGTGTCATGCACACAAGGCTACGTCTACACACAAGATTTGTGAGTGTTGGAGCCAGCATATGCATGCGTGTGACAGAAGCTCCCGCACTAGTGCAGCGCCTGTGCTCAGCGTAAGTGCTTCAGAGTTCTCTCCTGCGATCTGTCGGCAAGACAGCAAAATGCCTCGAGCAGAGCAGCTCCTGCCTGTGGACTATGACTATGACGTATGCTTGACTATGACGTATGCTTGACTGTGACGAATGCTTGACTATGACGTGCGCACTTTGGCACGTGCTGAGTGGAGCTGCTCGTGGCAAGCACACGCATGGAGTGTGTTGCTCCTCACATGCACGTGCACTCCTCCCTTACACCAGCGTGATTTCAAATCAGACGGACTACGGTGGGAAAGCATTACCTTGTAGGCCACAGAAAGCAAGGCCAGCAAGTAAGGATTTATGCGGTAAGGTATACGTTTATCACACAGGTTCATGCGGTAAGGTCTACGTGTATCACACAGGTCTTTGTTTATCACACAAATTAATGCGGCAAGGTCTACATTCATCACACAGGTCTACGTTTATCACACAGGTTCATGCGGTAAGGTCTACGTGTACCACACAGGTCTTTGTTTATCACACAGGTTCATGCGGTAAGGTCTACGTGTATAACACAGGTCTACGTGCACCGAGGGTAGGAGCGTACGTATCACACAGGTCTGTGTGCACCGTGTGTGTCCCGTAGGGTTCCTATAGGAAGGTCTGTGTAAGGAAGTTCTGTTTAGTTTGGATAACAAAGGCCTGCAGACTGTGTAAGTAAGGGTCAACCGTGATTTGACCCCTGAAAGAATGAAGGAGGGCACAAGGAGACAGGAACGTTGTCTCCTGATCCACAGATCCTCTCACAATACACGCTCCCTGTCTGGCCAGGTTGGCACGCAGGCACAAACGCCTCCCATCGCAGACCCACAGGGGTTTTGCCTCAGTAGGAGACGCGACCCTCAAGAGCACAACAAGTTGGCGGTTCCCAACGCACAGCATATGCCCACACACGCGCGTCCTCAAGGCATTCGGGCAAGGAACAAGGCTCACCTCGTACAAACATGGGAAACACCACCAAGAAGATGACCATGAAAACCACAAACAGGCCAGTGATGCCCCATCGGTAGATACGCCATGGCTTGTGATTGGCACGGTCCAGCCAGTAGTCACGCAGAACGACAGTGGTGATGATGACAATGTACATGGCAAGGGTGCCCATGAGGAAGATGATGTAGGGGTTGCACAGCACGGGCCACTTCACCACCTGTGTGCGTTTGTGTATATATGTGTGTGTATGTGTACATGCGTGTGTATGCGCATGTGTGTGTACACACACGCGTATGTGTGTGTGTGTGTGTGTTTGTGTATGTGGACGTGCGTGTGCATGCACATGTGTGTGTGTATGTGGACGTGCGTGTGTGTGTGTGTGTGTGTGTGTGTGTGGACGTGCGTGTGTGTGTGTGTGATTGCGCCTTCGAATGTTGGAACCGCTCCACAACAACCGACAGCCAGCATCAACGATCCGTCCCTTTAAACGTTGCATTTGCATGTCCTACCGCCTGTTGGGATCATAGCAGTAGAAACTCGGGCAGGCTTGAGTCAGCAAACAGGCAGCTTCATCTCAATGCATGCACACCAAAGGGTCAGGTCACTGTGTATTGCTTTAGTTCCACCCAGTGTGTGTTGCATTTGTCTTGCCTAGATTTGCCCCAGTGCGTGCTGCGTTTGTCTTGCCGAGATTTGCTGCAGTGTACTGCATCCGTGCGCACCTGATCAATCTCAAGGCAGATGTCAATCCGTGTAGATGCTCCGAGTGCCATGAGCCAGTAGGGGGTGGTGGAGAACACCGCACGAATGACGTTCATCCAAGAGTCTGTGTTGTTGCCACTGTCGTTTCGCATCTTCTCCATTTGGGAGCTGCGCGCGAGGAGTGCATGGAGAGTGTGCTAGGTGGGTGTGGCAGTGTGTGTGTGTGCACGTGCGTGTGTGTGTGTGTGTGCGTGCGTGTGTGTGTGTGTGTGTGTGTGCGCATGCGTGTGTGTGTGTGTGTGTGCGCATGCGTGTGTGTGTGTGTGTGAGAGAGTGTTTATGCATGTCAGCACACTGGCTCATGCCAGGTGCATCTTCAGAACATTTAACCATCAAGTCCCTTAAACAGTAATTCCACAATTCAGCCAGAGCTAATGGTCTCTCACATGAACACAAACACCCACATCCACACACACGCGCATACCCATACACAAGCACACACACACGCCCCCAAAACTTACTTGTGCCATGTGTACCAATTGGACCCAGTGGCTAAATCTACATCCCCATCCATCCAGCGCTGCCATTTTTCAAAGTTCACACGGACCTGCATGCGCACGTGCACACGTGTGTGTGTGTGTGTGTGTGTGTGTGTGTGTGTGTGTGTGTGTGTGTGTATGTGTGTGTGTGTGTGAGAGTGTGTGTGCGTGCATGTGTGTGTGAGTGTGTGTGTGTGTGTGCATGTGTGTGTGTGAGTGTGTATTTGAGTGTGTGTGCGTGCATGTGTGTATGTGTGTGTTGCATGTGCGTACGACGCAGCCTCATCACTAGTTATGCACTGTTGAATGGGGGCAGACTCAGTGTGAAGCTCCCCAAAATTATTAAATACAGATCTGGAGGCACAGTCTTTCTCCCCTTGAAAATACATACGCACCCATCCACAGCTGTGTGCGCTCATACCAACCTCACCTTGTCGGAGTCGAAGGAAAAAGGGTTGAACCACAGCGGAGCAAATACCAGCGTAATGGCTAGCAGCCACGTAGACCAAGTGAGGGCACCTGTGTGTGTTGTGTGTGTGTTGTGTGTGTATGTGCGCTTGTGTGTGTGTGTGTGTGTGTGACCAAGTAAGGGCATCTGTGTGTGTATATGTTCAACCCAGGCACGCAGACAGAAATCAAGCGGCAGACACACGCACCCTCATCACTGCCTGCGCAAATACTACTGGCTTGTAGCATGGACTAGACACCATACGCACAAGCACAAGGGAAGAGTAGTGTGCACACATAAGTGTACACAGGCACAAACCAACACACAGGCAACACACCACAAACCACAATTGTGGCCTACACAGTCACAGACTGTAAGCAGCGCAGTCACAACAACACACACACGCATCATAGAATGACAATTACGCACCATTGTCACAGTCCGCACAGTCACGCATGATGAATAGCGCAGTCACAAAAACACACACACACGCACGCAGGCAAAGGCAAATACGCACCATAGTCACAGTCTGCACAGTCACGCATGATGAACAGCGCAGTCACAATAACACACACACATGCACACACACGCACGCAGGCAAAGGCAAATGCGCACCGTAGTCACAGTCCGCGCAGTCACGAATGATAAACAGTGTACACAGCGAGAAGACCAGCTCAAAGGACATGTACAGGTGGCTCCGGCAGTAGAGGGTGAAGATACGAATGAACTCCAGGGAAAAGATGTTGAACCCACGCCCAGTACCCACATACCTGCATGAGAAAGAATGTGTGGGTGTCTGCGTTTGTGATGCGAGGATGGCAGACAGCTTGGTAAGTAGCTAACGCTTCATTTGAGGCTACAGATAAACACAAACACAAACACTCATACACACAAGCATACACTCACAAGCATACACTCACACACACAATCACACACACAGGCGCGCGCACACACACACACGCAACATACTGCCCACTCACTTCCCACTGCCGTAAGACAGATCTTGCAGGAAGGCCTGGGCCACGGTCTGCTGCTGGAATGTGTAGAACACCAGCGAGCCAGTGAGCAGCTGTTCAAACAGCTCCATGCACGTGCGCACAAAACCGTTCTCAAGCAGCAGCTGACCGGCGTAGGGGATGAGGGCAAGGGTACCCAGTTGCAGCACCTGTTGTCATTGCGTGTGTGTTTGTATGTGAGTGAGTGAGTGAGTGAGTGAGTGAGTGAGTGAGTGAGTGAGTGAGTGAGTGAGTGGGTTGAGAATCAACACTACAATTGCGCTGCACCCCTTTTCATGATGGAGGCACACACACATACACACCCACCCACCCACACACACCCATACACACACACACCTGCTGCACGTTGTAGATCTGTTGCACGTCTTCTGCCTGGATTTCGGTGGCCTGAGCCCAGGAGTATATCAGCAGGGCGTACAGGTTGAGGTACACGGCCATGAAGGTCAGCCAGGAGTTGACGTAAAAGCCCACCTGAACATATGCACGCATGTGTATATGTGCTTACGTGTGCGTGTGTGTGTGCATGTGCGTGCGTGTGTGTGTGTGCGCGCGTGTGTGCATGTGCATGTGTGTGTGTTTGTGTGTGTGTGTGTGAGAGAGAGTGTGCGTGCCTGTGTAAAGTTAGTCAGGGCCGTAAATCTACACCGTATGTATGGTGATTTCCCTGTCAAAAATACCGTGTATACATCGTCAATACACATACACGCATGGTTCTGGCCAACCCAACATCTGTGCAATTACCCATGTACGCACAAACGGTACTGTAGGGTCAAGTTGGGTGCAAGCACCGCTCTTGCGAGAGCACACAAGCATGCGTAGGAAATCTTGTCTGAATAAGCACTGGCATACCCCTACACACAAATGTACTTATTCACACACAGCCACGTACCGCGCTCTGGTAGAAGGCAAAGAGGCGAGCAATGTCCAGGTTCACACCCAAACGGTGGCTCTCTCTGCTGATGGCCCACTCGCCACCACCTCCCGCAATCTTGTAATTGTAGCCGTTAATGGAGTCGAAACCCATATCACGACCCTTGCCGCAAGAGATATACTCCTTGTACCTGTGTTTGTGTGTGTGTGTGTGCGTGTGTGTGTGTGTGTGTGTGTGTGAGAGAGGGGGGTGGTAGTAGGTTTGTGAGCATGTTACATGCGAATAAGCTTGTAACGCCAATTGACATAAAAAAGTACCTCCTACCATATCTCCCCATGCATGTGGCACCCACAAAAACACATCCTTCCTGTCATAAGTATAAGGGCGTGAAGAGTCCACGTACAGAAACACATAAACTTGTGTGTGTGTGTGTGTGTGTGTGTTTGTGTGTGTGTGTGTGTGGCACCCACAAAAACACATCCTTCCTGTTACGAGTATGAGGGTGTGAAGAGTCCGCGCTCATACAACACGTACACGCGCGCACACATACATACACACGCACACGCGCACACACACACCTGATGCGCGCGCCCCTCAGCATGTGGTTGCACCCACAGAACACATCCTCAGTCAGATGCAGGCTGCGCGTGGCCTTTGAGATGCCTCCCTTGGTCATCACGTACAGCTTGTTGAACAGGTCAGGGTGACCATAGTGCAAGCGCACGCGCGCGGGGTGCGTCATCGTGCGCTGAGAAATGGTGCCAAACGCGTACTCTGTGGCGGCTGCAAATCGGCCGAGAGCACCGGCGGACTCGCTGAAGATGTACTCACGGAAGCCCACAAGGGCGGTGTTGATGCTGCCGTTCTGGCGGTGGCGGATGATGGCGTGCACCTCGGCGGCCTGTGTGTGTATGTTTGTGTAGACGCGTGTGTTCGTGTGTGTGTGTGTTGACGTGTGTGTGAAACACACACAGCGGTATGCAGCTTGGGCACAAGGGGACACGTGCAAGGAAGGAGCACAAAAAATGGAGACCAAAAAATAAAACTGTGCTCCCAAACACTGTTGTGTGTCAGCTCCAACGCTGCAGGCACCCACCCTAGAAGTCATCATTTCACCGCCCCCTGTGCATTCGGACTCCATTTTCACAGCCTCAAGGGCCAAGGGAACTGCTTTTAATAATGGGCGGTGCTTTTCTGTTTGTGCACCAAGTTCCTACCACAGCTGACAACAGCGCACAAACACATGCACGCACAGACCCACGAGCACTCACACACACACACACATTGCCCCACACACGTACCGTGAGGGAGCTGTCAAACACAAAGTTTTCGTCGTCATCACACCAGCCTTTGTAGTTGGCTTGGTTGGAGGGGTCCAGCTCTGTGAGCAGGTTGCGCATCTTTAGCCACTCGCACATGTAGCCGTCCTGCATGAGACGGGTGAGAAACGGTACGCGTGCACACTCAACAATAAATACACACTCATTTCGACGACAACCCCACACAAAATCCCGTATTAACAACGGCGCCTGCATGGTCCAGCCCTGTGAGGCTGGCTCGTGCCGCTTGACCTTGTCACGCATGTAGCTAGCCCTTGATGCCACACGAGTTGATGAAAATGTGTGTGTGTATTTGTTGAGTTGGCCAGAACCGTATATATGTACCGTATATGACCGTATGTTTGGTGATGTCCCTGCCAAAAGTACCGTATATACAGCGTATATATACAGTTCTGGCCAACCCTATGTATGTGTGTGCGTATGTGTATGGTGTGGCGTGGTGTGGTGTGGTAAGTACACAAAACACCCACAGTCTTAAAGAACAAAAATGGGCAGTGTGGTTGAAGAATTTGATGCATGCGTGCAAGCATCTCTCTCACACACACACACACACACACCTGGTTCATATCAATGGCCTGGATACCCTCCATGTGGGCAAAAATGGTGGCGTGGTTCTGGTTCTCAGGCTTTCCCTCACCAATCAAGATGCCACGCGTGCTATACCTGCGTGTGGGTGCATGCACACAGATTAGAGGTGTGAGTGCAGCTTAGTCAATGAAGAGCCTGATGACACAGCTTTGGGTAGCCAATGCACATGTCATACACATGTCATACACGCACAGACACACATGTCATACACACACTCTCACACACATATAGGGTTGGCCATTATATACAAACCGTCATACACACCGCGGTGGCCAGTATATACACACCGTACATAATTGTATGTATGGAAAATCCCTGCTGCTAAAAATACCGTATGTACACCGTATGCACGTATAATTTCATGGTTCTGGCCAACCTTACACACATACATACATGCACACACTCACACACACCTGTTGAAGGGCAGGCGCACTCGGTATATCTCCACAACAGGCTGGTCATCGATCAGGCCCATCTCGTTAATGTCGTCTCGGTTGCGTCCTCGGATGCACACTGAGTACTCCGTCTTGCCCAGGCCTTCCACCTCTGCCATCTCCAAGAAAGCTGCCTGTGTGTGTGTGTGTAGGTGTGTGTGTGTATGTGTGTGTGTGTGTTAGTGTGTGTGTGTGTGTGCGCATACACGTGTGTGTATGCGTGTGTGTGCGTGCATGATCGTGCATGTGTGTGTGCGTGATTGTGCGTGATCATGTGTGTGCATTACATGGCACCAAGTGCGTGTGTGTGTGTGTGTTTGTGTGTGAGCATGTGTGTGTGTGTGTGCGTGTGTGTGTGAGCAGCGGTGACTACGTGTGTGGCGGCGTATGTACACTGCACACCTCACCTTCATGCAGTAGGGGAAGCGCACGAGCAGCAGGTCCACGGACTTGGCCAGCCACGTCTGGCGCACGTCTTTGGAGTCCCTGTTCTTTGAGTACGACTGCGGGGTGACCACCAGCTCGTACTTGTTGGTCACCAGGGTGTGGATCCAGCGCTGGTGCTCTAAGGCGGTCATGGTGTGGGGCATGGGGTGCTCCACCTTGGCCAGCAGCTGGAGCGCCTGTGTGTGCATGCGTGTGTGTGTGTGTGCGTGTGTGTATGTGTGTTTGCATGCGTGTGTGTGTGCATGTGTGTGTGTGCATGTGTGTGTGTGTATGTGTGTGTGTGTGTAGGTGTTCTTAGAAACCGTAGGTGTGCGCACTCGCCTGCGTTTCTATCTCATACTTTGAACCGCCCCACAAGTGCAATCCTTTCCCTCCTAACTAATTCTGAGCTGGCATCAAACGTGCATGCTTCCAGACATGGTAGTGTGAAGCACACACACACAACGTGGCACACAACTTGGCACACAAAAACAAACTCAACACTTCAAGCATTCAAGCACTACGCAGGCTTTCAAGCGTACTGCCTAAACCATGTCCGACATCCAAACCTTCATGTCACTCATACTGCTTAGATTAAGCACGCTGCCCCAACCATCTCTCACGTCCTGCTTGTAACATTCTGTTTCACACGCACGGAGGCACAGAGCCCCAACCATCTCTCACAACCAACCTTCATGTTGCGCATCATGCCGGTGACCGTGCGTGCCAGCAGCTGACCGCGGCAGCTTGCCCAGATCTGGAGCTCCATTCGAAAGTCGTACAGCCAGCGGTTGGCTGTGAAGTCATCTTCGGTCAGCGTGTTGACGTTGATGTCGGGGATCATCATCTTCATGCGCTCCTTGAAGTTGTCCCAGTCCTTGGGAAGCATGGTCTGTGGTTGGAAGTGTGTATGTATAGTATGTATGTTTGGAAGTGTGTGTGTGTAAGTGTGTGCGTGAGTGTGTGTGTGTTTGAATGTGTGTGCATGTGTGTGTGTGCATGTGTGTGTGTGTGTGTGTTTGTGTGTGTGGCGAAATTGACGTGCAGCAGTGGAGGTGTGGTGAAAGGAGGCTGCACCAAGAGCATGAAAAGCAAGCACAAGCACGCGCGTGTACATGTACATAGGGTGCAGAATGACAGCGGAACACATGTAAGTGAATGAGTGTCAAAGCACGAACACTAGGCACCTCAATGCATTGTGAAACAATAGAGTTGCTGCTCCCTCCTGTTATTTGGTGGGCTCTGGCTGGTGGGTGTAGCTCGGGTTTCACGTCATTAAAATTGGCCAGAGTTGCATATGTACGGGGTTTGTACTGAATTGTTTGCAGGGATTTCATCAAATATACGGTCATATACAGCGAACATATACGGTTCTGGCAAACCCTACACACCTAATTATCACAGCACAGGCTTTGGAGTGTAATATGCGCAGTGTGCGAGCGAAGCGCGACCCACCTTGAGGTACTCCATGATGGAGATGCCCTCCTCTCCCTCCGTGAGCAAGTCCACCATCTTCTTCTTCTTCAGCTTCAGCTCCTGTGTGACGGCACAGAAACACACCACCGACATGAGCGTGTGCGCACGCATATCCAAACACACACATACACACACAAACAAACACAAACATGAGTGTGTGTGCACGCAGACCCATTCACACGTACATACACACACAAACACAAACACAAACATGAGCATGTGTGCTTGCAGAACCAAACACACAAACATGAGCGAGAGCGCACATACAACCAAACACACAAACATGAGCGTGAGCGTGCGTACACCCAAACACACATACATACTTACACATGAACATGAGGGTGTGCGCACGTACATCCAAACACACATACATTTACACAAACATGAGCGTGTGCGCAAGAACACATGTGCAATCAATGACACAACGGCATGCACGGCACCTGAGTTGCTGCTCCCTCACTTTGCAGCAGCAGCAGCAGGGACAGCCACCGCACGACTCGCAATAGGCAGGACTACACATGGAATGCACATGCTTGCACACACACACGTGCACGATCCACACACAAACACACACTCTTATACACATACATTAACACGTTCACACAACCCTCACACACCTTGGCCAGCTGGTCTCCTTTCAGTGCGTACACCACATCCTCATCGTATAGAGGTACCAAAATGGACCAGCTGCCCATCTTGTCCAACGAAGGAGGACGGTCCAGGCTAGGATGTGCAAGGCTGTGTGTGCATCCATGTTTTGAGTGTGATTTAGGACGTGCAAGGCTGTGTGTGCATCCAGGTCTGAGTGGAGTGGAATGTTGTTGCTAATGTTTGTGTAATTGTGTGCATACGTTCACAAACGCGATGTTCTATGTGCCTAAGCACTTCACTTCCATGCGTGTACGTGTGCATGCGTGTACGCGTGGGTCGTTTGTGTGTGCTCAAGGTGTATATGGCTGACAAGGAAAACACACAACAGTACTGCATTTCACTCTATTACCAACCATTACAGGCATCGCAGACGTGCGGCAAGTTGCTCATAAGCTGTCGCTAGACCGCCACACACTTGCAATGCTTACAAAGCTTATTAAAGAAACACTGCACTGGGCAAGGCGGTCTGTAGTTAGGCACATCAGGAGTCAACCGACAAACGATGCACCAAAATCAATGGATGATGAAGAAAGACCAGTCGCAGCGGCCTCATTCCCAAGGGACCCTGCAGAAACCCTTCCTGACGCGCTCTAAAGAGATCTGTTACGCAATTCCAGGAGGGGAAGCGGACCGGGCATACAGCTGCAGCCTGCACTTGAATACACTCACCTGTTAATGAAGAATCCCAGGATGCGTCGTGGCTCCTCCGCCTCTGGGGTGGACTCAGCGATGGTGGTCACAAGCATGCGCTTGATGACCAGCACCTGCACGCAGGGGGGAGCAAAACGTGTTTGGTCACACATGAAATTGAATCATGTCGTGGTGGTCACAAGCGTGCGCTTGATGATCAGCACCAGGAGAGTTGGACATGAGCATACACGTGTGGATGGCCAGAAACATACACATGAATGTATACATGGTATCTTCAGGCGGATTAATCATTGCATACACGGTCATACACGGTGTATGGATATGATTCTGGCCAGCCCGACACATATGTAAGGTACACAACGGTGTCATGGCCGACCCTACTACAGTTAGCACGCGTTTGTGCCTTACTGCACGAACAGCTTTTTTTAATAGCAGCTTTGTGTGCCACACGGCCAACGCCTCGGACGACAAGGCAGGCTCTGCAACAAGCACAGACACGCCGTGCATGCAAAGTGACGAAAAGGCGGGCACTGCAACATGCACAAACGCGCCGTGCATGCAAAGTGACGACAAGGCGGGCTCTGCAACATGCACACACACGCCTACATACAAACTCGTGTCATACAGCTTAGACACACGCACACACACGCGCACCACACGCACACAAGAGCTCACACCACAACGCACCACGCGCAGCAGCTCCCTGTAGTTGGCGGTGGAGGTGGTGGACAGAGCGGTCTTGATGATGATCTTGAGCTCGTCAGGGTTCCTGCAAAGCTCGTGCTTCATCTCCTGCGCACGTGGCAAGCCCAAACACAGCTAATGAAAAAATGACATGTAGCGCAACAGGCAATCACATGTGGCTTAGATGCGCTCACATGAGCGTGTTTACACAAGCTCACTCGTAAGTGTGTCGAGCTCCTGTAACCCCATCAGAGTATGACACAACACAACCACGTCAAAGAGGGCGTTGTATGATTGCTTCCGGGAAAGCATTGTTGTTTACAGATCCCCTTGTCTCCTTGCATGATGGAAACAGGTGGAATGAAGGTTAAAAGAAATGCGAGAAGGGTCATGCTTGTTGCTCTGCCTCAAGCTCCTGGGCAAAGGTTACCATTTACACTGGCTGAACGCCACCTCCCAACATTTAGCCCTTGCAGGGCGAGCATGGGACGCGAAGGAGCTTGATTGCTGCTCTACCTTACTGAACATGTCCTAACCTGCATCTGCAACGCTGGTGCAGCAAAGATACACACACACACGCACGCACGCACGCGCAAACACAAACGCACACACACATGCCCACACACCCATGCACGCACACGCAACACGCACCTGCACCACCTCCAGCAGCACATTGGACAGCTCCAGCTCCTCGTCTGTGGCCTTGCCCTCACGGTGCGCCTTTGAAATGGCAAACGCTTCACTCTCCAGGCTGGTCAGGATGGTAAGCATATGGCCCGCAATGTCACGCATGTCAAAGGGAATCTGCACACGTACGTGCGTGTGTGTATTAACATATGCGTGATGTGATGTACAAGTATGTGTGTATGTGTGTGTGTGTGTGTGTGTGTGTGCAAACTGTGTATTTGCAGCACCAGCAAGGAAAGGCTGCTTACAGCTTATATGGCGTGTCCTCACGATGCACTGCCTTCACAACGTTGCCCCCCACAGTTTTGTCAGCATCTCACACAGAAGCAGTAGCGCAAAAGAAAATGTCTGCACCCTCATTTACCTCCTGCTTTGTGCAGATGTCCTCCAGTGCTTGAACCATGCGCAAGCCTGCGGTGTAGAACCTGCGCAAAGCACACATGCACACTTTTAAAAGACTGCACCCACTTCTTGTGATGCAGGAAATGCACCTCATTCGGCAATGATAGCAGCATGCACACACACACACACAGGCTCACATCTACCAGATCCACCCACTCCACTCGCTTCTTGTGCTGCAGATAATGCACTTTACAAAGCAACTGTAGCAGCATGCACACCACACACGCACGGGCTCACATCTACCGTCCCACCCACTTCTTGCGATGCAGGGAGTGCTTTACGTTGACGTGGCCAGGGAAGAAGGGAGCCGAGGAGATCACGTGCGCATGCTTTCCACTGAGCAGTCCAACGTTACAGCCCAGCCACACGCACAGCACGCGCAGCTCGTTTAGCACCATGATTTGGGGCGTGTTCACCTTGCCTGTGTCCACAACCTGTGTGTGCAGAGGTTTGGACTGGTTCAGTGTACAGAGTTGTGTCCACCGCTAACAGCCTACAATGTTAAAAGGCGCACACACACACACACGCATTGCAATGTATCCACAACCTGAGGGTCAGCATGTCCAGCAACGCTGAGCAGAGCAGAGGCAGGTTCTTAATTAGGTAGATTGAGGAGAATGCATGTGATGTCCATTGCTGGCAGTCACCACATTGGAACCAGGGCTGTGCAATGACTTGCCCTTACAAGAGGCAGGCACCGGCTACATTGCTGTGCATCCCTGATGCCATTCACAGGCACACCCACAACTAAACGCACGCACCTTGCGGATCTGGCCGGCATAGAAGAAGGTGGGCAGCAGGATGGGCCGGAGACCACAGTTGCGGCTGCCCAGCTCCAGCTTCACGAACTTGAGGAGGCCAACCTGCATTTGCAAATGTGTGTGTGTGTGTTTGTGTGTGTGTGTGTGTGTGTGTGTGTGCGTGAGCACGTGCGTTTGCACAGATGAGAGCAGTCTTGCGTGGCTTGGCGCACATGACTACATGAACACCACCGGGGTCATGAAGCACATGCTGTACACATTTTTGCAACACCCCTACCTCCTTGTTGGAGATCAGGTCAGCCTCCCTTAAATCATCCACCACTTCATCCCAGGCCTGTGCAAATGCATCCCACTGCATCATCTGGTAGTGCAGCTCGTCAATGCCAATGCCGTTGGGGTCGTTGAACTTATCCAGCTCCGGGTTGTTTTGCGTATGCTTGGCCTTCTTGCTGGACTGTGAGCGTGTAAATGAGTGTGTGTGTAAATGTGTGTGAGTGTGTTTGAGTGCTTGTGATTGCAAATGGGCGTGGCAGGGCACGTGCAGATGAACAGATGCACCTGTGCAATGCACAACACACGCCGGCCTTCGTCACAAAAACAGACGATCTGCTTGGCCTCGTCACTGGCTTCAAGCGTGGCAGGGCAGATGGATAGGCAGCTGCGTCCAGGCCTGCACACAGCTGACGTAACGCACATACTCAGCAGGAAACACTCAAATTGCAATGGCCAACCACACCAGCACTCACGAGGCTGACGTTGGAGGCTGCTCGGTTAGAGGCCACCTGAGCGGTGCGCGCTAGGTCAAAGGCCAGGGCGGACTTGCTCTCGGCCTTGGAGTTGGCGCGACTGCATACAGATGCGTGTGTGTGTGCATGCGTGTGTGTGTGTGCGTGTGTGTGTGAGGTATGCCGGTGCTCTTGACACTGTGTAGCACACCAATTTTAGAAAAATGCCACGTCAGATCTTGGCAAGGATTTGCGCGCTAGGGAGCCAGCCATGCACGTATGACATCCACCACTGGCCTAGAGGGCAAGCCTTACTAACTCAAAATATGTTGAGTCATAAGCGCAAATCAGAAGGCAAACAACACAGCTCAAGCAAGACGGCACGCACGTTTGCACTCTTCCTCTGCCTCCTTTTATCGCTGACTTGACGCTGCCACCAAGTCCCATGCGGTTCTGAAAAAGGACAGGCAAGCACTTGGTCATGTGTGTGCACGGGTTTCAGATCAAATTACAAACAGATAGATGGAATTGCGGAATACGCAGGCACACACATTTGGCATGCACAGGTGACAGGACAGCGTAAGACGTGCAGACACACCTGCACACACACAAACACACACACACAAGCCCATGAACAAGTGATACACCATACAGGAGGCAGAAACATGTACTCAGTACACACACACACATACATACACACCACGCTGTTGGTCAGGCCAAGGCGGCTGCGAGCTGTCCTGCTCTGCCCCCCACTGGCAACACTGCCTGTGCCACGGTCTGTGCCTCCCCAGACACCCAGCTTGCCCACCTGAGGTAGTGTGCAAGTACGTGTGTGTGTATGTGTATGTGTATGTGTATGTGTGTGTGCGTTTTTGTACATTTGAAGTTGTATTGTGCCAGCTAAACAGATGCTGGTATGTGTGCTAGGATTGCGGTGTGTGTGTGTGTGTGTGTCCACAACACATTGTGCACAGTGCACGAGGGCACCCAGGCAGTCATAATACCACACATGATACGGGGTTGTATCTGTGTGCGTGTGGGCGCCCACCACAAACACCACAAAAACGCACCAAGCCTCCCAGCCAGCTGCCCTGGCTCTTCTGGGCCTCCCCCTTTCTGGAATCTCCCTCGTTCCAGCCACTCCCACTTTCCACGTCCCACTTGACCCCCTTGCTCCCTTTCTCTGGCCCCTCATAGACGTTGCTGGGATGGAACTTCACGGCCTGTGTGTATGGGCATGCACGCATTAAATCACGTGAGTAAGCAACACAGAGGCAAGCGCTATAAGTTGCTGGGGTGGATTTTACATGCTCCCTCACACCCAGGTCAGCAGGAGCGTGTGAGGAGAACTCTGGATAGACAGCCATGTACGTTGTATATGGTGCAGGTCAAATTTTCTCACAACCACATCTCTGTAGGAGAGTACAAATCCTGCGCAAGTGCTCATGCCTGGCGCTTCTTATTGCAGGTGGTGAAAAATCACACTTCACACACACATACATACACACACATCACACACCTTGTCTGCCGCCTCCTTCTGCAGAGCCTTCAAGTGGGGCTTGCTGGGGCGCTCACTCTCCCCAAACGACGACGAAGATACGGGAGAGGAAGAGTTGCTGTCACCATCACCATCACCAGCTCCGTCCCTTGCCCTTCGCTCTTCTCCCAGCATAGTGTGCAGTTGTTCTAATAGGTCGCGTCGGCTTTCAGGGTTGGTTTTGGAGCCGCCTGAGGCAAGCACCGTGCCTAGCTGGTCCATCAAGCTCCCACCTGTGTGTGTTTTGTGTGTGTTTGTGTGTGTATGTGTGTATGCGTGTGCATGTGTGTGTGCACGTGTCCCAAAAAGATGCCAACAGAATGCAAGCCCAAATCATAAATGTAGCCAGAGATTGCTGTGCCACATCTCAAGGTATCAGCACCTGTGTGTCTATCCCTCTCCTCCAACAAGTCCCCAACAAGCCCCCGACCTTAGGCTGCTGCGACCACACCAACAGGCAGTACGTTCCTATTCTACTTTAAAAATCACACACACTCACACCAACAGATATACACACATACACGCACACACACCTGCTGCAGCGACCGCACCAACAGGCAACGGGTTGCTCTCCCTGTCTCCTTCCTCTGTGCCTGTGCCAGAGCCACGGAAGCCAGACCCATGGAGCATGCTTCCCAGGAGCGCACTCGCACGGCCATCATCGCTGCCTGCCGAGCCACGCAGAGCCGAGCCGTCGGAGCCCATTCCTAGTGCTTCTACACACACAGATACAAGCACACAAGCACACACGTACGTGAAGATGATGGTGCTGCTTAGTAGTATGGTTCTAAACCTGGTAAAGTAAAAACTGGGTCTTAACCAGGCCATCCCGCAGTGCTGACACCTGGGTCGCACGGAGCTGAGTCGTAAGGGCTTTTCACCCATTTGAGCACATGCAAGCACATGCAAGCACAGACACACATACACACTCATACACACACACAATATAAACAGGGCTGCTGCAAATCCAGCCAGACGGTTACCTGCCAGCTGCGCAGCTAGGTTGGGATTTCTTTGGCTAGAAACGCTGTTGTCATTGCTGCTGCTGCTGCCGGGCAGAAGTGGGCCCGTAAAGGCATCTGGGTGACCACCAGACTGGTGCCCCTGTACATGTGTGTGTGTGTGTGTGTTTGTGAGAAAGAGACGAACTTGAAAGAGTCATCCGAGCTGCTGTTGGTCAGCATAGATCATACACTTTGCCTTCGGTGCTCAACTTGCATGCTTGATACCCTGTTAGCCTTGCTGCTTCACCACACACACACACACACACTCCTTGCAGTTGCACAGCAGACTCACACACAGCACAGGTTCTGACCTGATTGTTAGCAGCCTGTCGTGCACGTTCGCTGTTCCCATCAGAGCTGCTCATGCTGCCACTGCTGCTGAGGCTGGACTGAGCGTCACGCTGCATGCTCATGGCCTACAATTGGCATACATGTGTGTATTTGTGTGTGTGTGTGTGTTTGCACATGTGTATGTGCACATGTGCACATGTGTGCACGTGTTTGTGTACGTGTCTGTGTTTGCATGTTCGTAGCTGTTTGGGCATGCGTACACGTGTTTGTGCGCGCCTTGAGTGCTTGTGTGCGTGGTTGCACATTTCTACCCACATCCATCATATGCTGACCCCTGCCCCTCAATTGTTATCCACCCCAACACCCCCCTCCCCTCTCCATTACAACCAGGCCTGTACACTGTACGGTGTACGGTACGGCTTTTTACTGTACGTACCGCACTTTTGCAGTCACGATAGATTACGCTTGATTACTCTTCGTTACGATTTTGGAGGACCTGGAACATTACACCTATGCCTGTTGCAGCCTCTGTCAGTATCAGCCCCTTCTGCTTGGGTCCTCACCTGCTGCAAGCGGCTCAATAGACCGTCGTCGTTTGAGGGCCTTGCTCCTAATTCATCTGCCTCTCCCAAGGGAGCGCCACCACTGCTGGGCTCGACCTTCCAGTGCTTCTGCAGCGCCTGTTGTGTGTGTTTGTGAGTGCGTGTGTGCGTGTGTGCGTGTGTGTGTGCTTGTGTCCCTCGAGGCTCTCCCTGGAGGGGACACCAATTACAGGTACGCACCAATTCAGTGCTTGACACATGATGGCAGGTCCTAACAAATATAAATTCTCTCTCTCTCTCTCTCTCTCTCTCTCTCTCTCTCTCCCTCCCTCTCATTCTCTCTCTCTCTCTCTCTCTCTCTCTCTCTCTCTCTCTCTCTCTCTCTCTCTCTCTCTCTCTCTCTTTCAATAGAAAGCACAACAATCTCAGGCAAAAGCAAACCAAACTCGGGCCAAAGTCAGGTTTACAGAAGAAGACGTAGACAAAGGCAGCAGAAGTTCTTTCAAACAGGAAGATGCCTTTTGGAGGCGTAACGAGCAAACCACAGGTGGCCAAACTCAGGCTTGATAAGTACGACAACAAAACTAATCACAGGTTCACGTAAAGTACATCAAGCCAAACTCAGGCTTAAAAATGTAAAAAATATCCTCCACGCCTAAGACAACGAAACTAAACACAGGTTCACGTAACGTACATCAAGCCAGACTCAGGCTTGAAAGTGAACAAGATATCCTCCACGCCCTACTCACTGTCCAGGCTGCTTGCTGGGCAGGACTCTCCCCCTCTTTGCTGGGCATTGATCTGAGATCAGGAGGGGGTGCGGGTGCAGGGGGGAAGGGCACATGGGGGGGAGCGGGGGGTTCCACGAGTTGTGCTGCCTGGCCCTGTGATGCACGCGCAGCACGCACGCCCTCCGCAAATGCATCGAGCACCTGAAAAAGGTGGAGTGTGTATTGTGTGTGCTCAAGTATGTGAGAGTGCTTGTGTTTGTGTGCATGTGTATCCCTGTGTAGCTGTGCCGGTATGGTATGTATGCTTTCTGCTAGCACGAAAGTTCCTGAGAAAATGAAGCGCGTATTTGTAGCGTGTGTTTGTGTGTGTGTGTGTGTGTGTGTGTGTGCGTGCGTGCGCGTGAGCGTGTGTGCGTGTCAGTTTGTATTTGTGTGCACACACTCTCATGTTTGATGTCAGAACCAGAGCAACACAAGCACAGATCCTCCTTCACTCAGAGATCATCTTGTAACTCCCTTAAAATCCACCCTTTGCCAACAAAACATGTCCACACTGTCTAAACTCAATGGGCAAACACATGCATGCTTGTACATTCACGGACCCACACGCAATCAATTGCAGCCAAGCAAAAGTGTCGGCTGGCTGTGCCATACCTCATACTGCTGTCTTTCGGACCCACTTTCTTCTGCTCCTCCCCCCTCCCCACCTCAACACACACAACTACAAGCACACACACACATACATAAGTCAAGCACACGCATCCACAGCCCCAGGCTCACCTCTGCGGCCGGCTCATCCTGGAACAGATCATCATCGCCCTCCTCCTCGTCGTCATCATCATCCGCAACACCAAAGGGTGTGGTGGCCACGCCTCTGTTGTTGCGGCGGTTGCTGATGGACCACCAAAGGGAGGCGGGGCCGGGGGCAGCAGCCTGCACAAGAATGTGCGTGCATGTATGTGTATGTGCGTGGATGTGTGTGTGGATGTTTGTGTGGGTGTGTATTTAGACATTCAGACGCACTTATGGTGCATCAGTTGCTGGTTATCGACAGGTGTGTCCAGGGAGTCACGCACAGCAGACCTGCTAGCTGATCCACCAAAAAGAGACGCAGCAGCTCACAGCGTCCTCTGTTGTGTTTAAAGCTCAAAGCTGCCTGTACGGCTAGCGAATCGGCACCGTACCTCAAAAACATACAAGGCAGCACAAATTCAACGCACACAAACACATACACACAATGGCATGCACACTTGAACATGCATTCACACTCGCACACACAGAGGTAACTGTGTGCTGCAGGAGTGCGTATGCTCAGTCCCAGCTCAATTGTGCCTGTAGGGCTGGCCACAGTGTGCCAAACACACGTACACGTACACACATACACTCACACTCACACACACACTCACACACACACTACAACCACACACATAGAGATGCCTGTGTGCTGCAGGGGTGTGTAGGCTCGGTCCCAGCTCACCTGAGCCTGTGGGGCTGGCCACAGTGTGCCAAACATGGCACGCAAGCCCATCATGTTGGGTCGCCAATTGCCGTCATTGAAGTTGGCCTCAGCCTCATCCAGTGCATGACGCCTGTGTGTGTGTATGTGTGTGTGTATGCGCGCGCGTGTGTTTCTTGCCTAGGTGTACGTGTGTCCCAATGTATGGGTCTGTTGCGCCGTATTTGTTGCAGGCATGACAGAGGAATAAAAATGCACAACTGCGTCACACATGTTTGACTGCTATTTTGCCCTTGGCTCCCCCCACCCCTACCCCCACCCCCAGTCCAAACACACATGCATGCCTGCACACCGCGCACACACAGACACACACGCACACACACATGTCCACCCACCTATAGCGGTGCGTGCCAGAGTTGCTGCTGCTGTCGCTGATGGTTGACGAAGCGTCGTCATCGTCCCTGGCCAAGACAACGTCCCTGCCCTCACCCACAGGCCTAGGCCCTGGCCGCCTCACACCATGCGCACCAACGCGTGTATTAGGCGAGATGCTGGGCTGTATCTCACCCTCCTCGATCTCGCTGGGCACACCCACTGTGACCGCCAGGTGCTGAGCAGGGGGGAGGGATAGCCTGAAGCTCTCCCCCACAGGTCCGGCAGTCCTGCTGGGCTCACCGGGGCCACGAGCCTGTGTGTGTGCATGTGTGCATGTGTGTGTGCTTGCGTGTGTGTGTTTGTGTGTGCGTGTGTGTTGTGTGTGTGTGCGCGTGTGTTGAGCGCGTGTGTATGTGTGCGTGTGTGTGTGTATTGCTGTGTGCTTGTTTCAAAAATAAGGGCTTTCATATCTAGAGAGGACGAATGGGCATAAGAAGTGGCAGAAGCAGGGCATTGGAGGTAGTGGATCACTACACACATATGATGAAGTTGCACGCTCAACACGGTGTCAGGCACAGGCACTGAAGGCAGAAAGCTGGCAGGGATTTGATATAGGTATATATACATATATATGTACAGTTCACTACAAGAGCTGTCTGCTCTCGCTGCACAAGCACACGTGTGCATACACACGCGCACACACACACGCATACAAACAAGCACACACGTACGCACGCACATATATACAAGTATGCGTTTGCACAAACACAAACACACACACACCTCATGCTCCTCTGCCGCGTCGTCCTCCTTTTCAGTAATCTTGGCTGAACGCTTGGAGGCTTCTGAGGGCTCACGGCTGACCAGGGCTTTGGTGTTTTTCCCTGTGGAAGTGGAAGGCTCCTCATCACGCCACCGCAAACGGGAGGAGCCACCACCGGCGGGGGGCTTCACTTGCCTCCTGTGTGTATGTGTGTGTTCGCGTGTGTGTGAGCGTGTGTGTGTGTGTGTATGTGCGTGTGTAAATGTGTGTGTGTCTGTCTGCCTGTGTGACGACTGCACAGAGCGAATGGAGCCATCGACAGCACCAGGCCTTCAGCAGCAAATGACACACACACTCTCTCTCTCTCTCTCTCTCTCTCTCTCTCTCTCGCCCCGACCATAGCAAGAAGCCCACACACAGCTGACAGAGCACTGCCAGAACAGCAACCTGAGCAGTGACCACAGGGTCTTAACATGCTTAGCTCTTTTATACTTTTCCTTGACGCACGTCAAAACTGTCTGAGCGTAGACCCTCACTTTTACATTTAGCACGAGGTTCGGTGCTGCATGTGGAGTGCCTATGCAGGAAGTCCCTGCCTAAATCCATGTGCGACAAGTCATCGTAAGTTGTTGTAGCAGCCCCTAGCAAGGGCCAAGAATGGCACAGTCTTTTTGAGTCACTTCCTTTCACTTCTTTCTTGTTCCTGGTTTCTGGTAGTAATATGCTCCTGCTGCCTGAGAGCTGGCAGTTGCAAACTTGCGCACTCTGCACGCGCTTCGTCACACATACACACACAGGCAGAGCATGCTTCGGCACGTCCTGTCCTGTCCTGGTATTGGAGCAGAACTCACTTTATGGAGGGTGAGAGGTTGTTGCTGATGGTTCCTAAAGAGGAGCGCCCCTCACTGGCCCTTCCAAGGCTGGAGGTGCGCAGGGTGGCGTTGCTATTGCTGCGGTCGATGCTTGACTGCAGCAGAAAAAGTGGGAAGACAGGGGGGGGTGGATGATGTTGTGTGTGTGTATGAGGTGTGTATATGTGACGTGCTGCGTATGTGTCTGTGTCTGTGATGTGTGTTTGTGCCAGAACAACAGCTTGTGCATGTGGCAAGTGTACAGAGTCTGTGTATGTGATGTGTGTTTGTGCCAACACAATGGCTTGTGCATGTGACAATTGCACAGAATGAAGCAGACATGCCTGGAAGGTAATTAAGGGGAGCTGTACACCAACTCTGCGAACCAACAAAGTTGCCAACTTCTCAGGATATGGGACAGGCCTGCTAGGGCCCTGCTCTTCATGTGATCACACATACATTACACACACACATAGATACATCGCTCACGACCTAGACTTATCATGCAGGACCATTGTGGTAATTCAACAACTATACTATACATGGTTACTGACCCTATGCTGAACTTTCTGCTGACGCGCACCGGACACTCATGGAATGCACGTTTCTAACTCATGCTCAAATTTATGAGAAAAGAAAAACAGCATCAGCTCAGGCCTGCTGAAGCGTTCTGGGATTCCACGGCCGCGCATCACCAAATCATCACCAAACACACCTTTGGCTTTGCAGCATTGGAGCTCGGGCTGCCTTTCTTCTTGCCCACGCCGAGGGCGGTCCCAAGTTGAGAGGCACGGAAGGCACGCAGCGGTCCGGGCAGCATTTTAACTCCCCGCTGCAAAGTTGAGCGGGCACAATGCATGCGTTTGTGTGTGTGTGTATGTGTGTGTGTGTGTGTGTGTTTGTGTGTGTATGTGTGTGTGCGTGTGTGTGTGCGTGTGCGCGTGTGAGTGCGTGTGCACGTGTGCATGAACGAGCGAGTCTGAGCTCCTGAATCAAAGCAACACACAGCATACTTGCTATTCGCGCACATAAGCGCACAGAAACACACAAGCAAATTGCAGGCATGTGTGCATTGAAAAGAGCAGAGCGCGACCAAAGGCACAGAATTGAGCACATTCACACACCTTTGGCCATTGCACAAAGCTTGTCCCCCTTTTGTTTGCACCCAAGTCAAAGGAGCACAACCATACACCCCTCAATGAAGTGCACACACACACAAATACACACACACACATACACACACACACACACACAAGGTGTGACCTCAAACCTCAAACAAGCCTTGCTTGTTGACTTTGCTGACACACACACGCCCTCAAAGGAACCCAACCACACACCTCAAAGAAGCCTTGCTTGCTGACTTTGCTGACACATACACGCCCTCAAAGGAACCAAACCACACACCTCAAAGAAGCCTTGCTTGCTGACTTCGCTGCCCGCCGCTTCACTTTTGTCATCATCGTCATCGCTTGAGCCGCCATCGTCGGTCAGGCGAGGCTGAACAAGTGTGAGAGTGTGTTTGCAAACGTGTGCATATATGCGTTTGATTGCAAGCATGTAAGTGTATGTTTGTTTGTGAGTGTGCAAGGGCTTATGTCGTGTACGTGCGTGTGAGATTGCATGTGTAAGATAATACACCAAAAAAGATGATCGTGCAACTAGCTCAAAATAGATAAGGCTGTACACGTGCACACAAACACACACACGCACACGCACACATACGCACACATGTGCACGCACAATTGCACGCACACACACACGCAGAAGGCGTGGAGGAATCTCACACTTACGAGGACAGACAGCACTGTGCCCCTGGAGCTCACAGTCTTACCAGTTTCACAACAAATGTAATTTGCCAGAAACACACATGACATGCACACACACACCTTGCTCTTTGGGCTGGGTGCAGCAGAAGCTTGGCCGGTCCTCTTGCGCAGTTCCAACATGGCCTCGGCTTGGAGGCGCATCATAGCGACAGGGTCCTTGCCGTCTGCAAACATCTCAGAGCAGGCGCAGGAGAGCACTGTTTATAAGGGTGGGTACGCACATCTAAGGATTGGGCAGGACAAGCGCAAAATTCTTCCCGTCTTCGCACCAAAAAGGACAGGCACAAAGGAAGGCAAGCATCTGCGTTCTGATGGCCTGCACATAACAGTTTGCTCGCATGCGCCAGCGGAACAAACACTGCAACACTTGTGTTCCTTAGACGCCACCTGCTCTCAGTTTTCCCAAGTATTACATTTATAGTCTTTGCTTTCCACCACACCTTGTTTCTCAGATGCGGACCCTGCCCCACGTTGCAGGATGCCCTTTACCATCCTGGTGGCCCTGCGAGGGGCTCCGGCAACACCGGCTACCGTGTCCTGTGTACTCAGGTTAGGGATTAGGGTTAGGGTTAGGGTTTAGTACTCGCGTGTGTGTATATGCACACATGCTCACGTGTGTGTGAATGTGTATGTGTATGTATGTGTGCAGGTGTGTGTATATGCACACGTGCTGCTGCTGTTGCTGCTGTGTGTGTGTGTCGCAAGTGCACTGTGCCAGAAGGAGGACAACAACCTGTCTATCTGTGCCTGCGTGGTCCTGCCAATGGCATTGATCTGAGCAGCGCTTGACCTCCTTATCAGGCTGGTGCAATTAAAATTTAGCTCAGCTGATCCCGCACCTCCTGTGCGTGCATCCTGGCCATTCACCCATTTCAGTCTAGTGCAGTTTGAGTTCTAGCTCAGCTGCTCTCCCTCACCTTTAATGCCCCCATTCTGCCCTTGGACTCGCCATTGTCATCCTCTCCTTCTTTCTTCAAAAAGGCGCTGCCTTCTGGGGCTGCGACCATATTCTGCGAGTGTGTGTGTGCGTGTGTGTGTGTGTGGGGGGGGGGGGGCGTGTGTGCATGCGTGTGTGCGTGTGTGTATATGTGCATGTGTATAAGCTTGTGCATGAGTGCGCTTGTGCACATGTGTGTTCATGTGTGTGCATATGTGTGTATATGTAGATGTGTGTGCGTGTGTCTCTGTCTCCAGCAAACGTAAATGATTTGGCATTACTTTGTGCAAGCATCTGAGCCTCCTCCTTCTTTTCTATACCCATGCATGCACATGCTTTGCTCATTCCAGGACTTTAATCTGTACAGTAAGCAGGTGGGCTGCCTGCAAATTTTGACACATCACGCAGCCCCAGTGCATGCATAAGAGGTGCCGTATGATTGCGAGCAGGGGTTGTCCCTGCCAAAGACATCTTATATGTGCAGTAATGCAATGCATACGCGCATGTTTTGACCCGTCCTGACATTTGCCACTTGGGCACGCCCGCACTCACCGCATGTGCTCTGCGGCCCACACCCACGGGGCGCTTGCCCTTCATACCCGTCATGGAACCACCACCAGACAGCTTGTTGCGTAGCTTTAAGGCGTCCATCTCTGCCTGCTTCTTCCTGTGTGTGAGTTTGTCGTGCGCGTGTGTTTGTAGCTGTGTTGATGCGCAGGCAATGTGTGAGTGTTGTACCTGTGCTCGGTGTGTGTGTGTGTGTGTGTGTGTGTGTGTCTTTGTAGCTGTGCTCGTGTGCAAGCAGCTCTTAGCTAATTCCAGTTCACACAAGTATGCCTTTTTACCTTTCCCTTTTCCTGCTCTTTTTAACTCTTCTGTATACAGAGCGTTTTCAGTTGTACAAAGCCTTCTGATCGTACTAGCCTGGCTTTCACCAGACTTGTGTACCTTCTGTCTTTATTTTGGGACCGCATTTAAACAGAATTGGCCAGGACCATATATGACAGACGGTGCAGGAGCCTGTTTAAAAAAATCCCTGACAATAAAGTGTAGAATTCCTCTGACTTTTGGACATGTCCACAGACCCCCCCTTTTACCCATTTAGCTCAAAAGGGTGGCAATCGACTGGGCTTGAGCTGAGAATTCCAATGATATATAAAATTTCGTGGAATTGGCCGAGGAAACTACTGGAGACCCCCCGCAAAAAAACTATAACCCTGCCGGGGGACCCCTCCCCCCCCCTTTACCCGATTCGACCCATATATGAACCAATCAATAGCTCTCAACGTCAGGAATTTATATATTTAATAATTTGACACGTGCCGTCCAAAAGTTATGCTTCCTTCACCCTCCAGAGACCCCCCAAAAAATTTACGAGGCCCCCCAAATGACCACCCACCAACCGACCCCTCAGAACCAACTCATTTATATACCAACCGATAGCCTTTGACGTCAGGATTCCAAACATGTAATTTAAATGTCAAATGACACGTGACGTCAAAAAATGATGATACTTACAGACTCCTGGACGGTGTATTATTTTGCAGGAAAATCACCCAATATATGGTCATTTACGGTGTATATATGTGGTCCTGGCCATCCCTGTTCTCCGTATTCAATTCATTTGTTTTCCATCTATAGCACGCAGTTCCCCCCACCGCTATCATTGATCTCTACAACACGCAGCACGCAGCGCACTTGTAGGCGTTGACCGTGCACAAATTCCATGCAACTTCTTTGCCGCTCATAAACGTTTTTTGTCTATAGCACGCAGTTCCCCCCACCTGCCATCATTAATCTCTACGAAACACAGCACGCAGCGCACTTGTTGGCGTCGACCGTTCATAAAATTCTTCGCCGTTTTTTCATCTAAAGCACGCAGTTCCCCCCACCCGCTCGAGATCTACAGCACGCAGCACGCAGAGTCAGCCGCCGCCCACACCTGTCATTAATGATCTCTGGCGTCAGTACGATCTGCTTGAACATGCGACCATCAGAGATCTGGCCCGAGTAGCCGGCCTGCATCTCCTCCAAGATCATGTACTGCTTCACCATGGCCAGCTGGTTGGCGTTGCCCATGTCGCTCATGCACTTGTGCCACCACCTGAGCACAACACACACGTGCACAAAAATAGAGGGGGTCAAAACGTACTTCTTTGCCACGACCGTTTGGTCGAGAGCTGTAGCTCGTTCGCTTTGCCACCACCAGCACAAACACACACACATAAGAATTACAAACACAAGGGGGGATGAACGCACTGCGTCATCAAGGCCTGCTAATTACCATTGCCCAAGTCGCTCATGCACCTGTGCCACCGTACGCGCACACACACGCACAAACAAACATACACACACATACAACTTATTGACACAAGTACACTACAATCACATATAACACACGTATACATATAATACATATATACATCACACACACAAACACACACGATCAAACACGTGCCTGGCTGGCACACGTATACATATAATTCATATATACATCACACACACAAACACACACCATTCACCACGTGCCTGGCTGGCACACGTATACATAAAATACATATATACATCACACACACACAAACACACACAATTTAACACGTGCCTGGCTGGGGCGCGGTAGAACTCGGTGACCATTTCTCCCCAGGACGTCAGAACACCCAGATCAAGCTTGAACAGGCCACGCAGCATGCCTGCAACAATTTGGGAGTGTGAGTGCGTGTGTGTGCATATGCGTGTGTGTGCGTATGCGTGTGTTTTTGAGTGTGTGCAGCAATTAAGACACGTGAGTTTGTATGTACGTGTGTGCAAGCTCAGCCACCCCAAAACACCTCGCTGCTGCACTGCACCAGAGTGGCGCTGGTACCATACTTGGCTATAACAAACACGACAACAGTCGTGTGAGGTTAGGCGGTTGACCCTTTCTATGGGGGCACATGAAGCGTGGCGTGGACCTTGCTTCTTATGCTTTCTATGGGGGCACATGAAAGCGTGGCGAGGACCTTGCTTCTTAGGAAGTGGATTACGCTGTGACGAACCAAGCTGAAATTCATTCAGCAGAGCAAGCGCACGCACCAAAGATGGTCGTGCTCAGCTGGTAGAACAGGGAAGTGTCCATGTAAATGATGACGATGAAGGGCGCCACGCGCGAGGCCTGCAGCACCCAGTCACCCCCTATGCAGGGGAAAGGGTATGTGTACCTGCAGGGGGTGAAGTACGTGCGTGTCTGGGTTTGCGTGAGCGTGAAAGCGTGTGGACCTCATGTTGGTTTCGTGTGGGCCAAAACACATGTTAAAACAACGAATGTGGGCCATAAACCGCGGGCCAAAATGCACACAGCCTTTACATTTAACACTCTCTCACACACACACACACACTTTGTCACAATGCTTTCAAGCAAATATGCCCAGTGGTCCGGGCGATCGATGGAGCCTAATACTTGCACACATGTGCACACGTGCGCATATTAGTGATGTGTCAAATGTCTCGACCCAAGAAACACTCAAAACGACATCAGGATTGTGCACACGCGTGTGTGAGCATAAGGCTTAATTGTCTGTGAGCCATCATTCAAGCTGTCTCCGCACTCAAGCCTGCCTCTCATCTGTACTAACGAGAGGGAACAGTGGGAGCCAACTCACCAGGCACTTCCACACTCAAGCCAGCCTCTCATCTGTACTAACGAGAGGGAACAGTGGGAGCCAACTCACCAGGCACTTCCA
>Ga0307942_1000119_pt1 | contig 42878 bp, 41 predicted proteins | sample OrgLakmetagen175_FD_201846 | JGI IMG/M metagenome (GOLD analysis project Ga0307942, IMG submission 201846) | Saline water microbial communities from Organic Lake, Antarctica - #175 | ecosystem: Environmental > Aquatic > Non-marine Saline and Alkaline > Saline | place: Antarctica: Organic Lake... | reverse complement strand
GCTGTAAATTGAGATCAGCCTGGACTACCCTCCGCAAAGTGTCACTATTGGTATTAAGCATACTATTGAAAAGCTTGACAGCTGACCAAAACCAGAAGAATTGCAACGGTTCATGTCCACATTCTCGGAGTACAGCCCAATTAGTGGTAGACTGCTTCACACCTAACGTGCCCTTCAGAAAATGCAAATGAAGCGTAGACAGCGGGCTAGAGAACTCTCTGCCTGCCTGCAAGAATCCAGTACCCCATACTTGACTACCATACATGCCAGCAGGAATGACATACGTCGTAGCGAGCCACGAATTGTCACTCACTGCCACCATTGGGTGTGACAGCAAGTCAAATGAACTGTGCGCATGCACACGGCGCCGTGCAGACCATTCTGGTGTTTAGTGAGCATGCCTGAACTGCTGCGTCGTGGCTCTCCATCAAGCTCTTTTTATTGTCTCAGGTTTTGCCTATCATCAAATCATCATCTCTCTAAGTATTACTTCTTACCACTTTCCGAAGTCACTTCCGAAAAGAACAATTCGGCACTGGCTGAGACCATTTTTTTTACAACCTTATGTTTACTTTACGCTGGTTGATCCAGTAATGCCTATCAGCCCAACACATGTGGCTGCCATTTTACCCCCTTTGTAAAACCTGTGTAAACCCTTATGGATGCTATATTTTGATCTGAATGAGCAAAAAAAAAGGCAGCATCAAGGTCCACGCTTTTGACAAGATTCACAGAATTAATGTTAAAAATTTAATTGCATAACATGAGGGCTGGCTTGAAAAAAGTTGAAATAGAGGAAATGGAGATGAGTCCGACGAATCGTCGAAGACTCCCTGCTCGGTTGAAATTCAGTTGAAATATGGCTGAAACAATTTCAACCGCATTTCAACGGTCGGATAAAGTGCAAACAAGCAATATAATACATCACGATGGTCTGATGTTGATTCAATGGCAAAATTAGCGGGCCCGGGGACGACCTTTGGCCGGGTTGTATGGCCGATCGGCTGTTGACTGGTTGTGGCCAGGCACAAATAATTCCATGAGCTCAGATATAAAGAAAAATTTCTGCCGTGAAAAGAATAAATAAACAACTTGACGCATGCTACCTAGCAGTCGCACTTTTAGACTGATGGCTTTATCTGTAAGCTCCATAATTAACTTGAAGGTTGTTTGCTTGATGCAGCAATGCAGCAAATAAGGTCGGGCTTCCAAGGTGTCCTCATAAAAGGTACAATGAACTATAAGCCTAATCTCTAAAGTCTGAAGAAAGCAAATATACAGACATGACGCAACGTGCAGCAAGAGTACAGCATGTGCAGAATATCAACTAAACAACCAAAAAGTGTGACAAGAGGCTCATTCAATCAAGATCAAGCACAAGCTTTCAAAATGTACATGTTTATATACAAACTTAGCCTGAATGGCGAGAACACAAGTAACTCCAACTTCTAAAGCTGTCGTGAGACTACTTAATTCTTACAACCAAGATGCGTGCAAATAGCAGGTCCATAAGAGTACTCTTTTCTCTTGTAACAGCAATCTTAGGGTGGCAACCATGATCAAAAATAAAACCATTGGCCGCCGTTAGACTGATGTTAATTCACGATGTACAGGAATGCGCACGTTGTACACCCTCGCAACTTGCAGCAACACGTTGAACTCTCTGTTCTCTTGATCCACCCCGTCCCTGCCCACACCCCTGGCCATCATCCTCCACGCACCCAACATTTTCACCACCCACTCTTCGTTAGCAGAGCACCTCATGCTCGCCATTCCTTGGAGGATGGACACGAGCTGCCATTGGCACAGTTGGTCACTTGGGTGCACCGCTTCTACTCCCCTCCCTGCAACGCTTCTCCTACCACTCCTGTCTGGTCCCAAACCTTCCCATTGCACCTCTGCAGACAATACTTCCTCCACACGACGCATCACTGCATAAAGTAGGCTGCGGGAGGGGCGATGGCCAGTCCTTGCCAGGCCTCCGACCACAGCTTCCAGTGCCTTCCCCCCAAAGCACGGCATGCATAGCACGCACGCATCATCCAGCGTTTGCAAGAGGGTGGAATGAGAGAGTAGGGGGCCCAGGAGGCCATGCTGGTTTAAATGACCCAAAGCACGCAGTGCCACGGCCACGGAGTGAGATACTTCACCCATGTTAACGTGAGCAGGGGGGAGTGTTGGGGAGGTGGGGGTAGAGGGGGCAAAAGAACCGGGCATTGAGCTATCATCAAAAGGAAGGGAGGACGCAGGGGAGGAGGGGGTGGAGCCTTCTTCTGTGTTGACAGCATCTCCACTCATGCTGTTCTGCCCTCGTGCAGCCAGCACTTGCCGCCGCAGCTGCCGTCGTTGCTGCCCCACCTGGCCAACCACGGTGTAGTGTGTGTTGTTGCGTATGCGTTTGTGTATAATTGCGAGTGTTTTTGTGCGAGCACATGTATGTATTCATGCGTGATTAGTACCTGAACCGACGAGAGCAGCTGATGGTGGACGCAAAGCGTTCTACGACCAAGGAATTGGAAGCAGGAAGCAATTTTCCACACCCACTGCTTGCATTACCTGTAACAGCTCTGCTCTCAGTTTGACAAGCAAGGCATGCACCAGGGGCCGAAGCAGCTCGACGTCACTACGCAGCTTGTCCTGTGCAAAGGCACGCCCTTGCTGTACAGCGAGCGCAGCTGCCTGGCTGTCCAGCTGCCGCTGCTGCTGCACCTGCTGCTGCATCTGCTGGGGGGTCAGTGCACGTGCCTGTAACTGCTGCTCCCGTGGCTGCTGCTGCTGTCGCTGCTGCTGCTGCTGCGTTGCTCCAGTGGAAGATACGCTGCTGCCCATAGTGCGGGCAGCTGTTGAGCCCTGGCGTTGGCGGCTGGTGGGCGTGGGCTGAGCCATAAGGCCAAGCTTGGACAGAGCCCACAGGCTCATGGCTATGACCCTCAAGCTACTGTTTTGCCACACTCCCTCTATGGAGGTCTCTGCTAGGGGACCTCTTGCATCATCCCCGCCATCTCCTTCTGTGTGTGTTGTGTGTGTTGCGTGTGATTCTGTGCGTGCATGTACACTGTGCATGCAAGTGTTTGTGTGCGTGCATGTGTGTGTGCATGTGTGTGTGTGTGTGCGTGTGCGTGTGTGTGTGTGCATAAACAATGCCCAAGCATGTGTGTGTATGCATGCTCACATGTTCATGTATGTAAGCATGAGGCTGTATGCTCAATTCCTCTATTTCACCTTCATCAGCAGATTCTGTAGGTTCCAGAAGAAGAGGGAGCAGAAAGAGCCTGCCAGGCTTCAGCTGCAGCCGTGCGAGCGACCACAGAACCACAGCCAGCTTGTGTGGTGTGAGCATTCTTTTGGAAGCTAGCACCTGCACAGTAGTGCGTACGCAGGGAGAGGGCGTGGGAAGGGGGATTTTGACTGGAGGAGAATTTTGCCGTGACTTTGATTGAGGAGATGTGAGTAGTATGTCCAATGGAACAAATTCAGGAACAACTCATGGCAGCCCGCTTAAGGTCTGCAAACAAAAGCTTAACAAGCGTCGCAAAAACACCTTTGCATGTACCATAGGTATAACATGAAAGCCTGCATCCTGACAGCTGTAGTCCAGATGTGTGGACCTAAATGCTGTGATTCCACCATCACCTGCCTCTTCATCACAGGAATACCACCTTTGTCCACCAAATAATTGCATGATTAAACCCAAGCAGCCCCCCCCTTTCTCCCCCACCCCACACCTTTTTGCACAGTTTCTTTGCCCATGGCGCATTGGGCTTGTGCCCCAGCACCGCCAACGCCCACAGCGTGTTCACCACGTGCTGCACTTCTGCCTGCACCAGTAGAAATGGTCGCAACAGGCAGGATTTGTAGGTGTGCTCTCTCTCTCTCTCTCTCTCTCTCTCTCTCTCTGTCTAAGGAGTCCAGCTCTGTATGTAGGGAGTCCCAAGGTGCAGCTTTCTACCCTACCACTAAAACTTTGTGGGGTGTTTCAAGTTAGGACCTGCTGTGTGTGTTTGTGTATGTGTGTGTTTGTCGCTTTCTACAAGTATCATCGAAGAAAACAAGTTCAAAGCAGGATGGTCAAGGCACGTGGACTTAACGAAATGCCTGCACCATCCCAGGAGGGAAAGGACCCAGAACAGGCGCCGTCAGGCATGCCTGTGATAGATTATGCATATGATTTGTTGATTGGTGACGTACTTAATGTATGTGCAAAACACCACCAAGCAAAAAGAGATCTTTTACACAAAAGCAGCCATGACTTGCCTGTGGCAGAAGCAGGACCGACACCTGTGAGGCACAGCTCCACCACTCAGTGCTGAGCATGGGTAGGGGGCCCAAGGAGGGAGTCTGGGCCAAGTGGGCCAGGCCTAGAAGAAGGTTGGACAACTCCTGTGTGGTGGCAAGTGTGTGTGTGCATGTGTGTGTGCGTGTGTGTGTGAGTGTGTGTGTGTGTGTGTGTGAGGGGGGGGGCGCAGGCGCGGTTTGAATCTTGACGGGGAGTTTGTGGCGTTGGGGGCAGCAGGTTGAATCCTCTGAATGTAAGTGAGGCTTGGTAGTTTAAAACTAGGAAGAGAATTACCATGGGATATTCCACGACACAGGGCTGTGCCTTGAGGGAAATGTTTTGGCCAGAAACTGCTCAAGATGCATGCACTTGTGAGTCCTTACGTCACGCTGCACCACCTAGTCAAAGCTCCATCAAAACATCCAGGCAGGACTGAATTGGAACCAGATACAGTATAGACGTGATGCAACATTTCAGCTTGAACACCTGCTATGGTGTTCAGTCGGTGTGATGTTTCGAGCAAGCGACGAGATGACGCAGGTGGTGCTCGCCAATATGAAGGGTAGGAGTCCCTCTTGCAATACCATTGTGCACAATCACAGCCCAGGATACTGCAAAGCATGTTTGGGTCGATTGTGCCCTACCAATACACTTGAAATCGATTGGTTTCCACCTCCTCCCAGGGAAAGCACACTCCGAGTAGGGATGCACGTAAGGAGAAAAACACTCGTGACCTGGTGTGTGGATTTGAAGATCCTAAACCAATTCCTCACACTTGTGATGGACCTTCAACATGTTCCTCGCACTAAGATCTAGAAGCACTTGCTGCCAGACTGCTGCATACTCAAAAGGTTATTCGGCAGGCCAGAAACTTCCTTGCATTCAGCCGCAGCGGCTTCATACAGGGAGTCACCTAGTCTAGCCTTGTTTAAAAGAAAGTAGGACCCGCCCTCGACACTAACCTGGCTGCTGAAGCTTGGCAGGAGGGGCAGGCTGGCCTGCAGCACCCCGTCCAGCCATCTGTGTACCAGCACACCATCATTTGAGCGCGCGCTGGAACGAGGGGAATAGACAGAGCGAGCGCTGAAACCGGTGGTGGAAGGGGGAGGGTACAGTGGGGTGGAGGAGGTGAGCAGGAGGAGTTGGGGTTGCAAGCGAGAAACCGCCCACACGCTATTGGCTATGTGCTGTGGCGAGGTGGAACCCAGAATGGCCTGAGTATGTGTGTGTATGTGTGTGTGCGTGTGTTTGTGTGTGGATGGGTTGTCAGTGAGAGGTTTGGAAACCCTTCAGTTTGGAAGTTGCCAGCGTGGCCAAGTCGAATATAATGCTTTTGTAACAGTTGCACGTATATTCCATTTGAACTATATTGTAGCCACAACAGCAGTAAGTTAACATAGTCATTTGGTATCTGGCATCAATCTCACCTGTAACACCCACAGCCTCCCATACAAGCCAGAGCTATTCATCTAGTGCAAGACATCCTATCATGAGCAGTAATGAAACATAAAAATATAGTAGATGCAAACAGAATTTAGGGCAATTCTTTTTTACTCTGCACAAATTACTTTGTGCCAACTGACAGCCACACTCACCAGCATCCGTGCTAAGTTATTAACGTTTGCATACACACACCTCTGGGTTCTCGACAGCCACCTCCACCAGGCGCCACACCACAGCCCCAACTAGCCTGTCCATATGCTCTTGCTGCTGCTTCTGTGCCGAGTGCTGAGCAGCGGAGGCCGGTTCATGGAGGAAGAGCGTCTGAGGGGCAGCTGTCGGAAGGGAAAGGAGGGGCGGGGCTGCGTAAGACGGGCAGAGCCTGGCCAGTGCCCAAAGCACATTGCTGGAGTCCTGAGGTGCGGCCGTTGCGTGGGGTGTGGTTAGAGGTCAATGTAGGGATGGTGACGGAGACAGAGGTATTATAGAGATCATAAGGTGCAGCAGGTCGTGTTAAGGGGGAAGGCGTGCTGTGTGAGAGGGGCGGGAGCAGGTTGTATGGAAGGGGGATGTTCAGGCACTTTTGGAAGGAGAGGCATGCTGCATCAATGCTGCAACATTGGTGGGCAAGCATCAAATACCACAAGCAAGCTGGCTCATGTTCTCACTTGCTTTAAAGGAAGAGAGGGAGGGGCAGACAGCAGGTCATGTGCACAGGTAGCAAGCACTGTAAACTGTAAACCAGTTCCTTTGCAGTTGTCTGTTTTGTTTGTGCGCGTGCGTGTTTGTGCGCGTGCGTGTGTGCTTCTGTGTTTGTGTGTGTATGTGTATGTGCGTGCCTTGCATAGCGTTATTGAGTGGTTATATGTAGGCACAGAGGGCTTAGGTTGAAAGGTTGTGTCTTTGGAAATTTCAGACAGCAAGCAGACTTTTTCACAGCACAAATAATAGAAAAACCAGGAATCACACGAGCAGTGGATTGTGAAAAAGCGGAATAGCTTACCAAAAAAGTCAGGGAGCCGTTCTTTTTCTATGATTATGGGAGCTGATAACAGGAAGAGAAAGAGAGCGCTTATTTTAATTAGGTTGAAACAATTCAGCTGGATGTACGTGCTGCCCTTGACCAACTCTCTGTTTGACTCCTCCAAAAACAGCTTGGGCCTAAGCTTGACACACGCTTAAGCAAGCCCACCACCACAGATGCTTGCATGCTCAAGCATTGACCCTCAAGCAATAAACCCCACGTCACACAATCTCCAGTCACTCCAAGCTCAGTGCCTGCCTGAGCACTGTACCCAACGCCGCCTCCACTATCCCCTGCCACACTTATTCACCTGCGGCCCAAAGCTGGGTGCACGTTCAAGCACGGTACCCAGCACCGGCTCCAGCAGCACGACAGGAGGCACCCCTTGGAGTGAGGCTACTGCCCACAGGGTGACGGCCAAGGCTTGGGGTGTGAAGGCAGGCAACTTTTGGAGTGCAGCCTGCAGGGCCAGCTCCAGCCACTCGTCTCCTGTGTATGTGTGTGCATGTGAGTGTGAGTGTGTGTTTGTGTGTGAGTGTGTGTTTGTGTGTGAGTGAGTGAGTGAGTGAGTGAGTGAGTCAGTGAATGAGTGAGTGTGTGAGTGAGTACATGAGTGAGTGCGTGTGTGTATTTCTGCATGTTTGTGTGTGATGTGTGATGTGCCTGGAAAAATTGGCAACCGTTCTGTTTACGCGACCTTGCCCAGACCATGTATGCAAACGCAATACAGAGCCAGCGAGAGGTTTTACTGACACTGTGTCACCTTCACTGTCAGAGACCAGGTGCTTAGACTAGCACTGTCTAGGGAAGCAGTCTTAAAACAAAGGCGGTCCTTTTACCTGTCATTGTGGCCACACACACACACACACACACACACACACACACAAACACACACAGGTAACCCGTTTTATCTATTTGTGTGGCACCAGGCAACTGTTCAAAGCAACTACGCATCTTAGACACACCGTAGATTAATGCACTGAAATCCTCAGGTCGACAAAGCTGGGTTGGTCTCACTTCTCAAACTTCATGATGCAAGTAAGCGCTGTAGGACTGCCTCACACAGCAATAATGACCGTCAACACGCGGAAATCATGGCGTCTATTACAAGGAGCAAGCCATCACACACCTCTTCTCCTCCCTCCTTTCGGGCACCTCCTCCTTCCAAATGACATAGCCCCCAAATGACGCGTCCTTCTTCTCCAAATGATAATGTCCCCACCCCAAAATGACACCCCACCCCCCCAAAATGACACAGTGAGCGGTCCTGGACACTGGACGGTCTGTGTACCAGGTACTTGCTGCTGGCCATGAGTGTGCCTGGTGCCACCCACCTGGGAAGTACTCTAAGCGTGCCAGCGCCCACAGTGCGTTGCTGATGTGCTGTGGCTCAAACGAAGGCAGCTGCACCTGCACGAAACAGAAGGGGACAAAGACAGAAAAAGTTGAGTTGTACGAGTGTGCTATTCGTAGATCAGTTTGCCATTAACAGGGTCACTACTTAGAGGGCAACGTGCTCAAACCATATGTGATTGATGCAGATGAGCACACCATGAAGAAAGTAAGCCACCAATGGCGCTGGGATTTGCTTGTGTGCTGTGACCTGGCTCAAACAATCAAGCGCGCAATATGGTACTTACCTACTGCACAGAATAAGGAGCGTGTGACTCCCTTGCAAACACCACACAGGCACGCACACAGCGTGCGGCCACACTCAAAAACATTCACAAAACAAACTGAGCATTGAGCACACACACAGAGCACACGTACACAAATGCACAAACGCATGGCCGTGTACTCACGCCTCTCACCTCTGCCACATCCAGCCACGCACACATCCAGGCCTCATCCGGGCTCAGCCCCAGGTGAGCCACTGCATGCAGCGTGTTGGCAAGGCCCTGAGGGGACATGCCAGTCAGCTTGGCAGGGCTAGTGGCCGACAGCATGAAGGGGGCCTGGGCCTCCACAAGCTTCCACTGCTGCTGCTGCTCCTGCAATTGTCGCTGCAGTTGTGTCGCTGGCGGCTGCATTTGTTTGCCCTGCACCTGGCGCAGGTTTGACAACGCGTGCAGGGCGTTGGCACAGTGCTGTGGTTCAAACTCTGAGGCCAGCTGCGGCAGGTAGGAAGAGAGGTAGGCAGCCAGGTCAAGCACAGCACAGCGTGCCGTCTGCAGCTCATCAGCCTCCCCTCTGGCAGCACTGTCCGGCTGTGAAATGAAGGGCTGGAAGGTGTTGTGCTGTGGTTCAGAGGCTTGCTGCTTGAGATTGAAGTCGAGGCTGATCTGCGGGTGGTGATGCAGCTGGAGAGCCAGCTTGGAGACGGCCCAGAGGGCGTTGGCAAGAGCACGGGGCTGGAACTCTGCACAGTGCGTGGCTACCAGGAGCACCACATCCGTGATGCATCGAAGTTCGCTGGGCGGGGAAGGCCGCCGCTGCTGCTGCTGATGATGAGAGGAATTACTAGGAGTTCTTGTATGCAACCCGCTGCTGGTGTTGAGCTTTGCAAGCCGGGTAATGGCTGCTGCAGCATGGATGTAGTTGAGATGGGCATAATGGCGCATGCAGGCGCGGTGCAACTGCTGTATGGTCTGCGCTGCTTGAAGCAAAACGGTGATGTCTTTGGGGGTGCGCACGCCATCATCCACATCGTCATCTTGCACTCCGTGCTCCCCGTGAATGTCCCAGTGCTGATGTCGCTGCTGCTGCTGCTGCTGCTGCTGCTGTAGGAGGTCTAGCGGGGATCGTTGTTGCCTGTTGGGCTGAACTGTTCCTCTCCTTTTCGTCCTTGTGCTGTTGCTGCTGCTGCTGCTGTTTGCCCGGTTTTGAACCCAAGGTTCAGCAGCGGGTGCAGTGGATGATGGAGGAGGGGAAGAAGGACGTGGTGTTTGCCTGGGCTTAAGACATTGTGGCGAGGTCTTGGGGTCTTGCTTGCTAACATGCTTCGTTGATGGTGATCCAAGGCAGTAGCAAGTGCGGGGGAGGGGGAGAGAGGAGAGGAGGAGATTCATGTCAGATCGTAGGGTTCAGATAAAAAAGGAAAGTATCATCATTTTCTGAACAATTAATTCAATTTTTTATATTAATAACTCTTGGACACCCACTTGCTCACATTCTTAAACGAATTTGGTCAAAGCCAGTTTGAACTGAAACTCGTGCTTTGCCAAGCATGGGCTAAACCATGGAGGACAGGGGGCATGGACAAAATACTAAAGGCTTCTTATGGAGACCGAAACCAGAGCGAGCTCAACAGAAATGCAGGGAACTTGCAGGCTGGACAAAAAGTTCAGGTGGGGGGTTTCTGTCTGCAAATAACGTGGAAAGTGCCTGTACTTTACAGTGCCGTGGTCAAAGAAGCATACCTGTAGTTGTTTCACGGTCAAGAGATAATACACGCAAAACATGTCGCCTATCTGCGCCATTTGCCAATGTATCGCCTGGCATTGCCAGCGCACAGCGCACTGAGGCATACAGCACCTTTTAACAATCAGTGCTTCTGCATTTTGGTGTGATATTTCCCAGCGTGTTGACTAAGTCTGTGCAATTGTACAGGCGGATTTCAAAGCGCGCAAGGCATCACAAGCTCCTCAAGAGGTACAATATTGCTATCTAGATAATTTACCATGATCTTTAACGCACACACATCCACACATACATCTGCGCAAATGAACTCACATGTGCATACACGCACACACGTACATACACAAACATTTTCTCACACACACATTTATGTCTCTCTCTCTCTCTCTCTCTCTCTCTCTCTCTCTCTCTCCCTCACACACACACACACATACACACACATACACTTTCACACACACACACACACACACACACACACACACACACAAATGCGCACACACACACACATCATGGCTTCCAGCTCCCACCGCCGCAACCTAACAATCCACATGGAGCTGTTTTCTGGAACCCAAAGCTGCACGGTGAGACAAAAATGGCATCCAGGAACAACTGCAAGATTCCACGCGTCTGTGAGCAAGTGTCAGTTGCGCATGAAGGTTCATTTTGTCTTGTTCAGAGGGAATTGAATGGCCATCAAGCTGACTTTAAATGATTCACATGTTATATTGCATGAAATGCATCCAGGTGACGCTTACGGGGGCCACCGCAATCAGCCGGTCCAGCAGCGCAAAGCTGTCAAGGTGAGCAAAGGTTGGATCTGGACCAGCGGCGTCTAGCACGTGCTTTGCGTCACCTAATTTGAGGTGCTAGTCTGTTACCCTCTGCGAGAGTGCCTCTGCGTTATTTGACAGCGCTCGCAGCAATTTAAGCACCACTCCTCGCCCAGTCCCCACCCGCAGATGCCGACCAAAACAATCTGGTGTGTGTTTTTATAAGGATGAAAGGATTGCCAAGGTTGTTAAAGCATCACTACCCACCAGTCCCTGTCTAAAGAGATCACCAGCGACAGATAGCACATCCCCACATGCTGCCCAGGTTGAGGTGAGGCCTGGCGTGTTTACCACTGTGGACGTTGCCCAACCTGACTTTCAGAAGAAAGTGCAGCAGCAGCAGCAGCAGCAGCAAGGGCAACCTCAAGGATCACATGCTAGGCCTGGCAGTGCTCCTCACGCCAGGCCTGCACCTCTTCAAAGAGGCCGTGTGCAGTCCGCTGCCCCCCCACGTGTGCCGCGTGCCTCCTATCAGGTAAGAAGAAAGGTCCCATTTTGCCTGCGATGGAACCACGACACTTGTATGCTTGCTTGCCACTGCCACACATGCACTAAGGCGTATAAGTGCCTAAATTAATACAAAGAGGGGCTGCTTTAGTGGAGGAGAGAGCCAGCTTGACAGCAATTAGACAGGAACTGCATTCTTACCTATTGTATGAAGCACAGACCACATACTACATAATAACAATAGCAGGTTTCAATTGGCTCGACCCGCAACCCAAATATGTACCACGCGCTGTAGCTTGCAAGCAGACACGATTGGTGCTTCGATGCCTGTACACATAAATTGTCGATGCCTGTACACTCAAATTACTCAGGTCAACACTGTACATCCAAATTGCCGATGCCTGTAACCCAAATTGTCAATGCCTGTACACCCAAAATATTCCTCAGGTCGACACTGTAGATCTTGCGCCTGCCGTGGCTAAGATTGAGGAGAGCATGCGGCAGGCGCTGCAGCAGCAAGCAGCTATGCACGTGGTTGAGCGCACTGTGCTGCTGCGGGCAGTCGGAAGGGTGGGTGTGGGTGGGTTGGTGAGAAGTCGATGTGTGTGCGTATGGGGCTTGGGCAGGCCTTAGTTGGACGGAGACTGTGTGGATGTTTGTTTTTCTTCTAAATTAAAAATTTTACATGAGTAATTGGTCAAATCCATGTAGGGGAGGGAGTCCTTGGAGGTGGAAGCAGGAGGGAGAATGGTATCGCTGATGGAGGAGAATAGAAATGGGAGACCATGTTGAGGGTTTCCTCACTTCCGGCACACGATAGGATGGAAGAAAATGTTGCATCAAGTCAAGGCAGGGAAAGCGCACTGTTGCACTGAAGTCTCAATTGTAAGGACCATGACGCACGGAGGGACCACGAACCGTGAGGGCCTTGACCTGTGCAATCTAAAGCAGTTTTTTGTGGGTGTAGAAGCAGTGACTCAGCTGCACAGCACCTGAGCAGCTGAGCAGTGACTCAGCTGCACAGGGCCTGATCAGTCTATAGCAGTCTTCTGTGGGTGTAGAATCAGTAACTCAGCTGCCCAGGATTGCCCGTCTTGGTTGGTCTTAGCGCACACCAAAAGCTCACACTCCGTCCATGTATTTGTACACGTATGACCTCATGGGTGATGCAGGTCCTCGGCAAGAAAGATGTGCACGTGGGGGTGCAGGACACGGTGAGCACGTCCCAGTTTGCTCAAATCTGGTCGTCCCTAGGGCTTCGGATCAGCTCTGGCTACGTTGACGCCATTTTCAACAAATATGGCCACAACTCACATGGCAGGATGCCTATAATGGTGAGGATTGAGGGCGTGATTGTATGCTTGTCACTGCAGGACGCTAGATGGACATGCCTCTGAATCACCTGTAAGATGGGCATATTCAATGGCAAACATTCATCGCCCATCCTGGTGAGATGTCTAAGACTTGCCTTGAGGCTTTCAGCCACAATCTGAAGTGGCGCTAATATCAAGGAGTGTACATAGCTTCTCTTCTTATTCTCATGCAAAAAGTGGTGCATGCACTTGTTCCTCCTTTCACGCTGCTGGAGCGTGTGGAATTGTGTTGTATTACATGTTGTATTACATGGGGGATGAGCCTGACGTGCCACCACCTCCTTAACATCCATTAGAGCTGGCAGTGGAGCGCTGTTGCTCACTCTCAAATTAACGACACACACCTCTGCTCACTCTCAGATCACACATCTGCTTTCTCTTAAATCAACACCTCTCCGTGGAGCGCTGTTACTCACTCTCAAATCAACAACACCTCTGCTCACTCTCAATCACACCCTCTGTTCCCTCTCAAATTTACGACGCTTCTGCTCACTTTAAAATTAACGACACACACACCTCTGCTCCTTGATCCCACGGCAGAACTTTGTGGAGGCCCTCTTGTACGGAGGGAACAGGCAGATCATGCTGGAGCATGACTATGTGCAGAGGGGGGCGTTCCAGGCCGGCAAGCCTGCCCTCCATCTAGGTAAAGCAAGTTTAGGCGTAGGGAATTGTGTGTATGTGTTGTGATAGTTGAATGCAGAGAGGAGCGTTCCAGGCCAGCAAGCCTGCCCTCCATCTCGGTGAGTGCAGTGTAACGGCCAAAAAGGAGTCAACTTGGGAATTTGTGATAATTTATGCATGACTTATGCATGTTACAGGGAGAGCACGTTGAGGTGGAGAGGATTGTGTACATGTGTTGTGATAGTTGAATGCAGAGGGGGGCGTTCCAGGCTGGCAAGCCTGCTGGACTAAATGACAGCAGAGTTGGGTGGCTGGGGTTTGTTTAAGGAAGCCTAGGCGTTACGTGTGAGAGGCTGACCCACATGGTTGTGCATACAAAATGCAACCAAGGTGCATATGTGTAGGCATGCTGGGCACAAGGTAATACCTTTTTACCTTATTACATACAAGATACAAGCTACGGCCTAAAATAACTCCATCCTGCACAGGCAAGATCCTATACCCCCAGTGTAAGAAGAGTGTGTGGCCTCCCTCTGATTGGGAACCACAGCTGGCTGAGCGGTCGGCGCAGCTTCCTGACAGCAGGCTCGCCCTGGAGTTTGTGTACGGCTATGATGGGTGAGTGCTGTGCTGACGATAAGGTGTGCATGCGTGTTGGGTGGCGTTTAGCTGCGTGCAAGTTGTGTGTGTGTGTTTGTGTGTGTGTGTGTGTGTGTGTGTGTGTGTGTGTGTGTGTGTGTGTGTGGATTCAAAACGTTTGAGCGTTATCAGGTGGTTTTTTTTGTATGCGTGCCATGAATGAGTAATGCTGTATCTTAATGCTTGCGGCTCTAGCCTCAGCGACGAACAAAAGGCCGACCGTAATTGATCGTGGAATATCTGGGTTTCTGCTCTTTCCTGATTGGATCAAAACAGACTGCTACAGCAAAAATAGCCCTCCTTCCACGCTGTCATTTTCCCCTGCCCTTATCAGGTTTCAAGGCACCTCTCCAAACATCTTTTACACGAGCACTGGCGAGGCGGTGTACTGCGCTGCGGGTGTGGCCATAATTTACAATAAAGCCACGCACACACAGGTGCGCATGGCACTGAATTGCCCAATAGTTCATATAAACGCAGCGTGAACAGTCATAAAATGTTGCCTAAAGCCCTTTGACGGTCATGATTCATTGCTAACAACATTAATCGTAGGTGCCTTTTGAGCCATAACCCACACACTGCATAATAGATTAAATTCCTGGCAAGTCACTGTATAATGATTTGGTTGATCCGACTTTTGACCCACTTGTGCTGCTTATGCCAGCCTACGTGCGCTGTGTTTCTCAACCCCTTCATCGTACTCTACATATGTCTGTACCTCGTCAGCGCTTTTTCTTGGGCCACGACGACGACATTCTGTGCTGTGCGCTTCACCCTGACAAGACGACTGTCGCGACTGGGCAGGTGTGTGTAGTGGTGCTTGCCGTTCTTCAGTACTGCAGCCGGAGACAAAGACAGCTATAAGCTCATTGCTCAGCGTTGCCCACGTGAACAAGGACTCTGACGTTAAATACCATACTGCACTCTTCTGTACTAGTTTCAGCTGCTCCAAATCCTCTCTTTGCTCCCTTTCTAGCCAACCCATTATGATTTGCGCTATTAAGGGTAGTTCTAGCTGGAGCTGTACGCTCCGTGTGGTCATCTACGTCTAGTACGAGACAATGTCTTGCATTAACACACTGTGCACGCTTGAAAACATGTTTCATGCTGTGTGAGTTATGATACTACCAGTGTTTGGACATGTGATCATCCCTGCCAGACAAGCTAAGGGAGGGAGCTACATCACCATACCTGCTGTACCAGCTTGTTGCGGCTGAATATCAGGCCTACTGGCTAAAACTCTGATCCTGTCATGCCCGTAGGTCGGCAAAGACCCATGTATCATAATCTGGGACAGCATCTCGTGCAAACAAATCACCAAGATTCACCACGGGTGCGTAGGAAGATCACTTTGATCCCCATGATTCGTTACCCGTGTGCATGTTAGTACATGATATATAATGCACAAGTGAAAGAGGGCTTCACTAAGACTATTAATAGAGTCAAAGCAATACTAAGAGCTGTGGTAGAGTTGGGGGATTCCAAGGAGGGATCTGATAAATAGGTAAAGGAAGATCACGAATGATTTGATCATTATGGAACAGATCACTTATAGGACTTAAAATTATCTCAAACATGGGGGTGCGTTATTGGCAATAGCTCAAAATGAGTACAACTTAGCATTGATCACTGGTTTGGAAAGGCTTGGTTGGGCATGTATGTCGTAAATTTAGCTATAGCAATGCACATACATACACACAAAGATACAAGTGACCCCCAATCCCCTGTGTGCAGGCACGGAAATAGGGGAGTGCAAGCAGTGACATTTTCATCTAGTGGCTCCAAGCTAGCTTGCGTCTGCACCGACAATGGCCACACCATGTGAGTGTGTGAGATGCATTGATTGTGTGTGCTCTTGAGTGGGGATCTGATTCGTGTGAGCACCAGTGTGCGGTCTTTCCTTATCAGCATAGGCTGCTTTTGCCTGTTGTAATGCATACCTGCATTTCGTTGTGTGATGCCAGCGTGGCACTTACTTGCACGATACATTTGCATCACCAATGCATGCACTGTGAACTCACAAAGATCTGCCCCTGAGCCCTGGCTGCTTTTTCAGCACCATTTGGAACAGGCATGAAAAAAACATTCAACTTGCTGTTTTTGCCTTGACAAGTTGGTCGTCTTTAATGCTGTGTTGCTATAAGGCTATTCTTGTATTATTACAGATGGGGTTGACTTGCCAAATTACAGGAAATGCTCCTTCCTGATTTTCTGTCCCACTTGCAACCATGTCAACCTAAATTTTGTCAAGAAAGATCACGTTCACCAAAAAATGGTGAAAATCGGATGACCCCAGCTCACACTTCTGGCCTCAGATCACCTCAAATGGGCCCACAGCTCCGCCCTGGGACCATTTTTCATTCCCAAAACGAAGTATTTATGACTTCCTTATACCATGCGACCATCCTGCGTGTTCCAAAATAGGATACAAGGAGGTCAAGTAATGACCTTTTTGGCACCTTCTTGGCTGATTTTCTCATGATTTCTCTCAGGGAAGTGGCTGGAATTTTGTATCTCACCAACAACTGGATCTTTTCCCCTCATTTTTCTTGCGATGATGTTACTTTCTGAATAAAGTTTAAATGCAATTTTAATCACATGATTTGGTGCAACGGTTAATCAGATCCAGCACACAAGTGCCTGAAAAGTAGGGTTCACGCCGCGGCCAATTAGGCATAAGGGCCCACGTTTGCTACAATGAAACTCAACTGCCCTGCTGCTGTTATACCATTTGGAGCCAAGTATGACTGTAGCAAGGTCAGTCGTTCACCTCTGGTATTACTATGATTAACTGTAGAACGCATGTACAAAAATGCACAGGTTTATATGGGATTGGCAACGGAAGCAATGCCTACTGGAGCGCAGGACACAGCCAGGTGCACCACCCACCACGTATGGGGTAGTGTGGAGCCCTTTTGAGCCTGACAGGTGTGTGTATGTGTGTCTGTCTGCGTGTGTGTTTGTGTGGAGTTATTTTAAACCTGACAGGTGTGTGTGTCACACACATCAGAAAGGCACACTTGCTCTTGTGCGGCTCTGGTAAATTGTGTCAATTTTGGGACAACTTGCTAGGGGTAAGCCTCAGGCCTGTAGCGCTACTGGTGCGTCCTTTTTGGTTTCCATTTCAATCAGCACATGTGAGCTCCAGCTCCAGCCAAAGACTTTATCTTGGTTGCCCTTCCGGGAGGGAGCGAATTACTTGAAGGGTCAATCCGTTGAATACTTGTCGACAGCCTAACTTTCTATTGGTGCACATGCAGGCTGGTGACGTATGGCCAGAACTACCTCAAATTTTTCATGCTGCAGCGGCCACCGCCCAAGCAGGAGCACACACAGGCCTGGAGCGCAAAGCAGGACGCAGGAGTGTGAGTCGCAGATGGTTACTCTTCAGAGTAAGGCGTCCAGCTCGGCTGAGCCCAGAAGTGTCTAGTGTTATAGCGTACCAGAACTTGCACACAGATCCAGGATCCTCTCAGTGGAGATGTGTGCATGCGTCATTTCATTTGAATGTGCTTGCGTATCACATGAGATGCCTGCCTAGAGCTCTGTGCAAACTATATTCATCGGTCGCTTTGTGTTCCAGGTTCAGCATTGTCCGGACACACACCATCTTCAGCGCTTGCTTCCTTCCTAGCGGAATCCTTCTCACTGGTGCGTAGCCTGACTGCTGCTTTTGGGTGCTTCTCACTGGCGTGTAGCCTAAGAAGGTTTTACACTGAACCCAAAGCCAAAGAAGGAGCCTGGAACGGAAGTGTTGTGTGTTTCTTAGGTGCACTGTGCTGCAGTGGTGGTCAATGAGTGATCAGGCGTGTCTTGATAAGAAGGAACAAGGAACCATTTATGGATCGTAGGGCTGCTAGGCCATTGTGTTGCGCAATTTTTGATGCTGTGATGAGCACGACCTTGTAAGCACTGTATGCCTGCGCACACTTGCGCAAGAAACGTAATGCTTTGCAGTCACCGGCAAGCATCATGACTGGCACACTTGAAATGCATCATGCACAAGCACACGTGTAAAGTCGTGCACCCCTCCTGCTCCTTTTCCGCCACGCTTGCATGTCTACTAATGCATGTGTGTCTGAACAGCACCCATGCATATGCGTCTAGACAGCATATCACTAGTGATACGTCTAGACAGCATATCACTAGTGATGCGTCTAGACAGCATATCACTAGTGATACGTCTAGACAGCATATTACTAGTGATACGCCTAGACAGCATATCACTAGTGATGCGTCTAGACAGCATATCACTAGTGATACGTCTAGGGTGGCCAAAACCCCATTGATCACCACCGCGGGTTGGCCACCGCAGGTTGGCGAACGCCCCTCCATCAAAAACTTTGCATGTGTACCGCGTACAAGGCCCTGGCAAGCCTTGAGCACACATAGCAAGCCACAGGTGTACACTGACCTTACAGGCAACGCAGACGGAGCGATTGGGACTTGGCGGAACTGCCGTCTTGCACGGCTCACCCCTGCACACAAACCAGGCCCCTTGCGGCGTCGTAACGACGGGACCGAGAGCTTTGGCGGCATCCGCTGCCTGGTTTTGCGCCGGGACCAAGTCACTCTGCTGAGTGGCGGGTCTGATGGGTGAGTGAAATGAAACCTGAGCTTGGATGAATTCCTGATATAGGCACAATTTTGCTTTGATCATGCGGCCTCCCTCCCTCCCTTATGACTAGGTACTATATGCAATTAGAAAGTTCTCTCGCGTTTTGCATTTCCATTGAGCCTAAACGTTGTTCATTCTCGTGGTAAATTGCTTTATTGGTTGTGCATTCACCTTTCAAGGTACGTCATAAAGTGGGACGTGTCCAAGGGGGACATTGGAGCCCCTCTGCAGCGAATCCCGCTGATCAAGCCTGAAGAGGTGAGAGGAGGTTGTTGCAAAGGAAAGAAGAAAGACTGCACAGGCGGAAATGACTCTCTCCAGATCAACTATGGGGTAGGAGCCACTGTGGTTGGTTGAGGAGAGCTCCTCTGCAAAGGTCGTTGCGCAGCTTTTGATACGTGTGTGTGTTTTTGTTTGTGTGTGTGTGTATGTGTGCTTCTTCAGGCGTGCCGACACCCTCTGCACTAGGCCGTGTATTCATCGGTGGGTCCCTGACCATAAGTGAAAGAAATGACATGCTCCCCTCTTTAACACTTGAAGAAACTAAAACCATGTGTATTTCTCTGGCTGGATGCAGCTGGGTGACCTGAAGATCCCTAGCATCAGAGGCTTGGACAGCCAGCCTTCCTCAGAGGCGTTTGTTGCGGGTGAGCTTGCTTACTTTCTTTGATTTAAAAATGGGTGGCTCTGCAAAGCAATCGACAGCTCTGGAAAAGGAAGAAAAGTTATGAGTGTGGTACAGCGCCACGGGTTCTTACACTTCTGGTGGCTTAGCATGTGCCTTCTGTTTATCCCTGTATAGTCTGCTCGTACACTTTGCTTCCAGCACTATTCCTGCCTCTTTGTATTTGTACAAAAAAAGGGAAGCCACCGGCATACATACGACTTTTCTTCTGTTTTAGCTGCCCCATTCCCAGTATCTTCTCTTGGCCCTCAACTCCTCCACAGTCATCAAAGAACACGTGCAGGACGTGTGGGAGATGGACTACGCAACACTCGCCCTGGGCCTCCATTTCCTCTACCGTTCTTCACTTCCTCTGTATTTTCTCCTCCCCTCATCTCCGATCTCCTTGCGATTGTTCTTAGGCACGAGCTCATGCGACATTTGGGAGGTGGACTGCAAGAGCGGGACCACTGACATCCTAGTGCACGGCCACGAGTCCTGCCTGTACGGCCTCACCGTCAACCCAGCCTTCCCCCACATCTTTGCAACGGCAGGCGAGGGCAAGATGGTGGTGGTGTGGAGTGCCGCTACAAGAAAGGTGCGTGGCTTGATCGTGCCACCTGTCTGTTTCCGTGTGTGCTTTGCAGACCTCCTGAGCAGTGCCTTAAAGTTGAAACAGTACAGGCGCCCTGGACTTGAATGTCATGCTCTGACAATACAGGCGCTCTAGACTTGCATGTCATGCTCTGACAGTACAGGCGCTCTGGAATTGCATGTGATCCTCTGATAGTATAGGCGCTCTGACAGTGCAGGCGCTCTGGAATTGCATTTAATACGCTGACGAGCGAGGGGCAGTCGCTGCCCTCGACCCACCAAGCTAATTTATTCTGAAAAAGCCAGTGGAGTCGTGTTTGCATCCACAAGCCACTGGTCTCACCTCTGCTGGATAACATGTGTTTATGTGTGTGTCTTTGTGCCTCTGTGCCTTTGTGCAGCCCATCCGGATTGTGCACATTGCCCAGAAAAATGACAAAGTAAGGTCCTGCGCTTTCTCTGCCGACGGACAAAATCTGGCCATTGGTCTCTTGAGTGGAGGCATCAAAGTCATGGAGTTCTATCCGAGCGTGGCGCAGGTGGGTGATGTGATGTAAGAGGAGCATAAGAGCATAAGGAATTAGTGTGGAGCCGTGCAATGGAAGAAGTGCTTATTCTTTTGTGGGGCTGTACAAGAGGAGCGATGCTAATTGGTGTGGGACCGTGTAGGAGTGGTGTTGATTGGTGTAGAGCCGTGTAGGAAGAATGGTGTCAAATGGTGTGGGGCCGTGTAAGAAAAGTGGTGCTGATTGGTGCGGGCCATTCTAGAGGAGTGGTGCTGTTTGGTGTGGGACTGTGTAAGGGGAGTGGTGTTGATTGATGTAGAGCCGTGTAGGAAGAATGGTGCCAAATGGTGTGGGACTGTGTAAGAGGAGTGAGTGGTGCCCACTGGTGTACAGTGTAGTCCCCCTTCCGTGCGATCATTCATTGCCATGTCTCAGACGTGAAGCAGGGGAGAGAGCACAATGCAATGGACAGCACAGTCCGGGAGGCGAATGTTTGTGCTGCTGGCTGCCTTACCAACAGATGTGCTTGGTGTGCCTGTGCCTGTTCCTGATGCATCCTGTATCTTGTATCTTGTGTGAAGCCATTTGGCAGCCATCTGTCTGTGAAAAAGCAGCCTGCGAGAAAAGCAGTGAAGTGCATTCAATTGGCTACCTGCGTTGGAGGCAATGCCTTCGTGCTCTCTTGTGCCTAGCGACAAAGCTAAGACTGCCTTCGTTTTAAATGGGCAGGTGTATTGGGGAAAGCTGAACACAGACAGCATCTGCGTGCTCAAGTACTCTCCCTGTGGCCATTTCCTGGCAGCTGGATCACATGATCAGCACCTGGACATTTACGACGTCAAGGTGTGTAAAATGATCAGCACCTGCACATTTACGACGTCAAGGTGTGTAAAATGATCAGATTTGTGAGCATGCTTGTGCCTGGAAATCGCAGTGGCTTAGTATTGTGCCCGTGGCATGTGCAAGCCGGTTCCTTGAGGACAACCTTTTGCATTACGAAAGGGCCAGATATGGCTTATTGTCGCACATCTGAAATCACGGGCGTATCATTTGTCCTTGCATACGGCTCCAGTCAAACAAAGGGTCAACAGTGCATGCCCTGTACAAAGCTGCAAGCCTTCACTTGCTGCTGCAGCATTACGCTGTTGTGCATCTTTTGGACGCGTCGTCATGTCATGGCTTTGTATTGTGCGTCTGGAGCAGGTCAATGACATGTCGTACACAGGCATTGTTACAACCTTTCATCAACACAGGCAGGCTACAGGCGGATTTCACGCTGTTTGGGGCACTCGTCAACAATCACAGGCATAGACTGGTCGACTGACAGCACCAAAATCATGAGCAACGACCAGGCCTATGAGGTCAGACAGCAATGTGTGCTTTGTACACGTGGGAGTGTGTTTGGCTTTGCGAATGTGCTGTTAACAAGTTATATTCTGTAGGGTTGCTGAGGCACTGCCTGAGCGCTGGCACTACAACTTGTTGTGTTTGTTTGTTTCTTTGGTGCTGGGCTCTGCTCCCTCTCAGTGCTCTCATTTGGCAATTACCTCTCCCAGATTAAAAATCGCAAGTCCCACCCGGAAATCTGGTCAGAAGAGGGTACATGAATTTAGACACTGCCACTGGTCCTCTAATCCCACCTCCTAATTACGGTTCACCCTTGCAGATTTTGTACTTTGATGCATGCACTGGGAAGCAGATCAAGGAGAACCAGAGGGACACCGAGTAAGTGAGGAGGAAGGCTTAAAGCTGTAGACCATCATTGACCTGCCCCGGGCCGTGGCCTCCTGTACTGTGATCATTTGTTGCAACCACGTATCCAGATCTATTTCAGACACCAGATGTCAGCTCAGAATTTCTTTTTCACCACAACACAGTGATCCCCAAAAATCTGCTGTTTCCCTCCCGTGCTGTTTTTTCCGCTTCTTATTGGAGGAAGGTAACGAATGCTCTGAGAACTTGCACACAGACACACACACACATGTTTTGCTATGCAGGTGGGTCACGTGGTCATGTGAACTGGGATTCCCGGTCATGGGCATTTGGCCGCCCTTTTCAAATGGCAGGTAAGTCGTTCGCCTGGTATTTGTGCATACATGTGTTTGTGTACATATCCATCCGTGTGTGTTTGCGCTTGTTTTGTGTATGGGTGAGTTTGTGCTCCTCAGTAACACTGCCTATCTTGTCCTTGTCAAAGGAAATAACTGCCTTGTTGATGTTTGTGCAGCCCTCCCTGTCTGGGCCCCCCTTATTGACCACAGTCAACAAAAATGCTAACTAGCATTCAGAGAACGTGTTGCGCCTCTGTTTCATCTGCCTAACCTGAATTTTGAGCCTTGCAACCCTCTTGGCACACTAGTGCCACACAGTTTGGATGGAATGTGATGCAAGTGGTTTTTGAGTGTCAAGTAAACTAAAACACAGCTGTTGCGCCATTTTAATGTACCTACCATTCATTGAAGCTCTCCATTCTCTGTTTCACACGTACACACATACATGTACACACGCACACACGTATACACGCAACCACACACTTCTGATGCTGTCCCTTCCTGCAGTGATATAAATAGCGTGGACCGCTCCCCCTCTGGACGTTACGTGCTCACTGCTGACGATAATGGCATGGTGAGCTGTCATCTGTATAGGTTCTACGCTGCCCTTTATCGATTGCCTGGGAAGTTATGGGCTTTGTCTGTAAGTAGACTGTGAGCTGGGTCTTTGGCTGGGTCTTAGTGAGCTGGGTCCCACCCTAGTGTCCAGCAAGGGGAGGGTGGGCTACGGGCGTGTTGGGAGGATTACAGGCGTCTCGTTACAGTGTCTTTGTGTCCTACACCTGACCTTCCCTGACTTCCTGCTCTCAAGTTTTGCTCCGTTGCAATGCTCTTTGGTGGGGGCCCTGGCAAGTCCAACACTATTCTAATATCTTTCCTACACAAACACACACAGACACACACACTGACACACGCACACACACATGCACGCGGATCCTGGAAGCGTAGAATGACACGTTTCCTCTTGCTTGTGCACGGACGCCCCCAGGTCAGCCTCCTGAACTACCCATCCGTCGTGCAGCACGCGCCTGCGCTCCGATACCCTGGCCACTCATCCCACGTAACGGGCGTCCGCTGGGCACGAGACGAATCTTACGCAATCAGCGTGGGAGGCAGGGACAGGTGGGGCTCAGAGACAAGCCTGTGAAAGGTTTTTAGATTGAGGACCATGCACTATTGCCTGCCTGGAACGTGGTGGCTGAAGAATTCTGGTCCTGCAAAAGATCGTAAAAGGAACGCTGTTATCCAGTCGTGAGGTGTATGTTCGTGTTCCATGCCTGTACTCCATGTAATTTCATGCCTGTACTCAACGCACAACTGACAAGTGTCTGTGCCCTCACTAGCATTTGTGGGTGTTTGTGGGTGAAGAGGACTCTAACCCCCTACTACCGCAGGTGTACATTTCAATGGCGCTTGGTTCCTGACATCAAGCCGCCGAACGCCATCTACAATCGGATTCCAGGAGCAAAAGTGGACGGTCAAGGGGTCGTGTACAGGGCCTGATGATGGCGGACATCACTACGAATGACTTCTGCTTTTGTTTGCTTCCTTCTATTGAATCGCGTTAAGAAAGAAACTTTCTTATTTGTTGCAAATTTTAAAGTCGCTTTTAAATGAATGTATAATGCAGCAACTGGTATCTTTTTGCTGCTGCATTGATGCAAGAGACACACACACAGAACTACACAAACTGCTTTGAAGAGGACCTAGTATATGCAGCAAGTCAGTGAGAAGCAGTAAACTCTAAATTGCAAGTGACCTTGCTTAACAGATCATGCCAAACAAAACACAGCCGAACTAAGAAGCGCTGGCTTTGTCCTCTTTGGTGAGATTGTTCACCCAGCAGGCCTTGGGTTTTTCTGCGCCCTGTGCCACATCAGTGATTTCCCCATTGAATGCAAAACTATCTGCCCTCATTTTTTCTGAACAGCTTCTTCTTGGGACTTGCAAACAACAACAATGATATGCCACGTGCCTGATCAGGGTAGTCAAGTAATCAACAGTTGATATTTGACTTGTCAGGTCAAATCACTATCTTGACCAAGCATATTTACCCGCTAACAGTCCGTCCCGCAAGTTTGGGATACCTGTGCTTGCATATGCATCTTTTACTACATAATACCACGAAATTTGGCACCAATGTGGATAATTCTTGGTAGAAAGGAGATTTCGAACCGAGCAGGACGGATATGGAGTGCGTACTCACCACCTTTTGTACTCACTACCTTTTTTCAAATTCGTGGCCCAAGCACCGTTGCAAATTATAATTTTATTGGAAGAGGGAAACGCAAACGAAAAGAAAGCGAAAAAGCTAGAACAATGCAGGCGTACCTTATATTCTTATTTTATTATTGAAGTTATCCACATTCTCACCTTTGCCTCGCGATGTTGGCTTCTGCACACCGCTGCCTTGTGTGCAGAAACCTTCCTCCATGCTGTAAGTATAAAGATTGAACTAAAAACTGCATGCGAAGAGGCTCGACACGCCTCGACTTCGTCGTATCGTATCGTTTCATCGACGCACCTGCTCCTGCTCGTCCACACGGCCACTCCATCCTCTGAATTATATTGGCTCGCATCTACAAGTCCATGCAGTCCATGCAATGACGATGCAAGTATGCATAGGTTTACTTGCAGGCATACAATTGGTGTCATGCGCCACCAAATCTGGAGCTCGTGGTTTTGCACCGCACCACCTCCCCACAATAAGCAGCAGCTCATCAGCTGAGCTCCACACAAGTCCAGTGCTGGGACAGGCTCACCAGGTGAGAGCGGAACTGTTTTTTGCGTTTCGAGGCAGGTTGATGCACGCACCGAGGCAAAGCCTATGTTGCGGGCGGATTGAAGCCTTCATCTTAGGAGCGAGAGTAATTAAACTATTTGTGTGTTACAAATGCCCATTTCTTTGCATGTATGCGTGTCAATTAGCAACAACACAAAACGTTGCCACGACAGGAGCAGTGTGACCAAAATGTTGAGAAACACATGTATATCACCTTCGATTTTAGGTGGCTGAACTTGGTACCAAAGGGACCTATCTACGGCGGGGAATGGTTTCACCGTTTCTCCTCTCTATAAACATACACGCGCATAAAAACGCAAACACAAACACTCTCATACCCACATACGCAATTTCTGATACTTAATACTGATTAATCCTCCATGCCTGCAGATAAATGCTGCAAACCTGATCACCTGCAGACGTGGCACTGAGAGAACGGCAAAAATGGAGGAGTTCACCATTGCTGGCGCAAATGTAAGACAGGTAAGAAAACTGCTGAGTTCAGTGTGAGCACCCGAACTCCAGTTCTTGTTGTGCGGCACAAGTAATGTGCTACTTTGTGTGTAACCTCTTCCTTCAATGTTGTTTCTCCACCTCTTATATAATTTGGTAACAATTTCCTGTCTAGGGCTTCTTACGATACAAACAAATTAGAAGGTAAGGCTTCTCAAATTGTGCCTTGCCCTGCACATGCGCACCTCTTGCTGATCCAGTGCCAGTGCCACTTGCATAGTGCTAGTTGCATTTTTAGGGTGGCCAGAGTCATGAAATCACAGCGTTACACAATCAATTCAGCAGAAAGCTCAGTTCACAACATAGCAACAGGATGTGAATGTCCCTTTTGCTCTTTGCTTCATATGCAAATGGTAAACCTTATATGTGTGCAATGCAGAAACGATAACGCACGACACTTGTCCAACACGTCATATTCAGGCTGCTGTCTCCCAGCTAAAAAATGGCCAACCACTCATGATGCTCCACGAGTCCAGCAGCAAGCGTTTGTCACTGACTACGTGCACGCTGCGGGGTGCCCGCTTGGGCTATGTGCTTACAGATTCGAGCGACAAGCTGCAATCAGGCATTAGCTTTGGAAGAGCCAAGAGTGTCCAGAAAAATGAGGAAACAGACAAGTGGGGCGCCAAAGCAAGTGCGTGTGAGTGAGTGTATGCTATTTATCTTACATGTGTATGTGTGTGAGTGAGTGTGTGCTATTTATCTTACATGTGTATCTGTGTGAGCGTGTGTATGCTATTTAATTTACATGTGTATGTGTGTGAGTGTGAACAATTGGCAAGATTGTCATATTTCTGTACAGTAGTTTTAAAAGCCTGAACACGGATGCCCTTGGCAGCTTGCATGCAATTTCCAGCATCGTGCACCTCGGATCTGGGTTCGAAGGTCCACGTTCAAACCGAAATTAAATAGCCTGGGACACAGTTCTGGATGCAGTTTTGCTACACCAATATGCTTAGTTAGCATGACCTCAGATCTTGGCAATTGTATTCCCGGAATGAAAAAAAATTGGGCAGGCAAAGAAGGCAATGTTGCATATTTTCAGAGGGGGGTCACTGAGCACGGGCCCAAACATTACTGTACCATTCAAAGGACAGCCAGCCACACACCATTTCATCAAATTGGAGCCAATATACCTAGCTTCAAACTCATCTAGCTTCAATCTTAAATTGAGGATATGACGGGTGCTTTCCTTGGAAAGCATATTATTATATGCATATCTTGCCAACCAGTGGGGCTTGCTAATTCATTTTCGTTGCAATGATTGAAATGTAAAGATTATAAAACACCAAACATCACCGGCGTAGTAGGTGACATCACTGGTGTAGTAGGTGATATGTGGAGATTTGGCAGCATGTAGTGGGATTCAGGCCGCGGGAAATTAGGCTTATCCACCAAACTTACAGTTTCCAAATTTAACACTCACAGACAGATTCGCAATATGTATAAACTGTAGCTTGCCAATTGGGCTGCACATGAGCCAAAGAGCATATTGCCCATCTTAGACTCCCATGGTGTCTCTCTGGCATAATGTCCCCTCTTTTGGCCTTTAGTATTAAGATTGTTTCAAACTGTTATAAGGCACAGGCGCAGGCACACACACACACACACATCCACGCATATGCACAAAATCAAGCGTGCACATAGCTACACAATAATGCACACTTCCATTAACATATATGCACGTTAACTTCACGTAAAAAATACTCACATGAGGCTTTTCTTTATCTTTCAAGTGCAGCATTGTACTCTACAGCTTGCCTTTTAATTCGCTTTTCTTGCTAGCAATACTTTCCCTGTGTACTAATTCCTCTGTCTCTTTATATGACACTGTATTGTCCAGTCCAGAAACATTTTCTTTTTCTTGTGCAGGCACATTTAACGACCTGCTCTTTTGCTGTGTCCAGCCGTTGCCATCCTCTCCAGCAGCAGCCAGAGCTGTGGCAGAAATTGATGATGAACTAGGTACAAGCAGCTCTTCGTTCAAACATTCCTTGTCAAGGTCAGTTAACAGGATGGAAGCGCTATTGAGAGGGTGGGACTGGAAAAGCTCCCTGTTGCTTTACTTGAAAGGCTTCTGTCAATTTTTGAAGCGGATGGCGCTGTGTACTGATCAAGCATCCTTACGGTGTCGGTTAATGTCCTTTATAAAATACTCTGGGTGCATATAAACCTGTAGAAAACAGTAGATTGGCACAAAATGTGTTTGATAAGAAAGCAAGGTGACATGGTGCTGGAGTTGAAAACATGGTGTGAGCAGAGATGCTAATCACATATACATTTATGCACATGTGCATTGCCAGGGGGGCGTGTGAAGTGACGGGAATCAGTCAAAGTAGGCTTTCACAGCCACTGGTTGCAATGCCCATCTGGAGGTACGACCCTCGTCAAAAGCAAGTGCAACTGCTAAGGATGGCACCCGTTTGCAAGAAGGTACTTTGAACAAATGACCTAAGATTAGCTGATGGAGCTGCTGAGGGAAGTTTGTACTATTACTGCTTATGATTGGCTATCTAATTGTGTATTTTGTGTGCATTTGTGCATCTTTGCTTGCATTGTATTGTGACTTTTTTGTGTGCGCCACACTTGTGTGCCTGTTTTCCAACTGGACATACATCGCCTAAATCAGTTCCAAGAACAAGGGAAAACATGACTGTAACCAAGTAGCTGTCTTGCTAGAACAAAGATACAGGTGACCATGTATCAGACAAATACCAACACAACGCGTTGACATTTCTTGTGATTCCTTTAATCCTTTCAACTGTCTGCTCAGCCTTCACACTCTGTTCCTCGCTGGCCCATAACACCTACCCTGCTTCTGTTTAGCTTCCAGCCTATTGGTGTCATTAAATCCGGCATGTAGCACTTTTGACAATAAGGGGCTTCTCTGGTACAATAAGAAGTAATTCCTTGCAAACACTTGTGTTGCCCTGCTGCAGGTGGCCATCATCCTGCATCATCTTAATACGCCATCACAGAGCAAAGCACACTCACAGGTAAATAAATGTACTGTTCTTGATATAATACCCTACTGTTCTTGATTTATACCCGCTTTACTAATGACCCAAATACTATAAATTCGCTTGAGACTTAAATACTGTTATTGAATAGAGATGCAAGGCGCACAATATCGTCTGCCGTTGCCAGCTAACCATTTGATGATAAGCATTAGGGGGCAACAAATAGCACGTTACTTTTGATGGGCACATATGCACTCTATTCCATGAGGCATGCCACCCGCATGGTACCGGCATGATACCTTGCCACCCATTTTGCTATATACTGACCGGGAACAACTTCCTCCTTGCAGGCGATTGAGTTTGCTAGCACCCTCAATGGCTGGGAACCAGAAATGATGCAAGACCATCTGCATTGGGCACAGAATCAGCAGGCGCTGATGGATAAGGAGCAGTGGGAAGTTCAGGTGAGACTAGGTATTGCAATAGCATAAGTCTCAGGCAGATCTACAGTCATACTCCTCAGGCCAGCAGCTGGTATTTCACAGTGTATCCCGTGTACCACCTTAAAACTTGTCCTAGTCCAGCTTAACTCCTAAACCAGGGGAAAGCAGACAGCAGTGACCATTAATAATGATTTTAGGTAGGCTGCAGTACCAGTACATCAATCAAGGTTGAAGGCACGGAAGCAATTAAGCCCGTTTAGCTGCTAATTGTTTTTTAAGGCCATGCAGCGCGCAACATGCATCTTCAAGTGCAAAACACTTTGCACATTGCAGTTTATGCACGCTCCTCAACCCCAATTGCAAGCAATTGAGAAATGATAGCACACATGCACCCAACACTACTTGATACCGGTATCAAATATGACTGCAGAGAGGGAGTCCTCATCCTGTTGAGAACACTCTCTACTTAATTTGTGAGGACAAACGCAGAGTTTCCATGGATAACAATGAAAAGGTAAGCTGCTCAAGATCTAGATGGAGATTTGATTGCTGCATCAAAATCTGCCGCAATTGCTGGTACTCAACAATATGTATGTACGTGACCATATGTGTGGGTGCGTGGTGCATTGGAAAGAATCTAATGCCTTGCTGTGTTTCAACCTGTTATCTTGGAGGAAACTTTGATGGGCCAAAATGGTCACAATGGCTTCCTCACGGAGGTTAACTAGAGCAAATGGGTTATAATTCTATTAAACTGGCTACAACAGTACCATGAGCAGGTCTTGTTGTGTCTGAACCTTCTCTTCATTTTGTATTATGGCTTAATGCCACCAAGCGCATCCCTTCCCTGCGTGCAGTGCTTCCTGCAGAGCGTCTCTTCAGTTTTCAAGAACCTCTGCAGCACAGCACTTCAAGAACCTCTGCAGCACAATCCTGGAGTTACAGAAATCAAGGTGTGTCTGCAAGCGCTACCACATGCTAGTGAAACTATGTTTTCTTGTTTGTAGCAGCTTTTACCGACCTGAACATAGTATTGCCGACCAAAAGTGGTACAGGCATCTCATTCTTTCTGGAACTGCTTTATCTGCACCTAACATTGCAAAATAATGGTCATCTCTCTCTCTCTCTCTCTCTCTTTCTCCATCTATCCATCCATCTGTCTATCTATCTACCTATCTGCTCACCTATTTGTATCTCCCTCTCTGTACAGGTCTTAGGAAGCAAGCAAGCTTGGGAACGTGTCCTGTGCCTCCCCCCACGAAATGCGGCCAAATTTCTAACTGCACATGGTATGAGTATGGTGCTCAATGTGTGTTTCATACAAAATAAGCAACCGCCATTTCTGCATGTTGCATTTGTGGCCAGCCACGATTGCACTTCGATCCTTTGTTTTTATCACGTAACTTGTAGAAACCCTACTTATCTGTTGCTGTTTTCCTGCTGCTTGTCCAAAAACAAATCTACCCCTGCACACACATGTAGAGGCAGTCCTGGACGTAGCACCTATTGCAGCTGCGTACCGCATGGAGAAGCTGCTTAAGGAATGCGTGTCTGCTGCCAAGGGGTTTCAGTACGACATAGCTGAGGGCAGCTGTACCGATGCTTTTCTCTGGCGAAAACTTGAGGCAGACCTTGAGGCAGGTTAACTTTTGCACGGCAGCAACAGCAAGAAGGAATGACTGCAAGGTTATTTCTAGCCTCAAAAACATGTGCTGCACATTACTGATCTGTAGGTCGAGGGTCTTGGCCAGGGTGCTTTCAACCACCTCAAGGGGCTGTGCCAGACAGCGTCCCCTGGGCACCAGGCATTCTTGGACAGGCTGCAGAAACCAGCAATTGATCTTGGGATTCCACCTTACGAGCAGGACTTGTTGATTATGAGTGCCAAGACAGAGCGAGCAATTCAGGTGGGTTGCTGCATTTCATTGTAGCTGGCGGGCTCCTTTATGTTGTTTGCAAATGGCATCACCTTCAGCAAACAATTGTTCCACAGGCAGCCATTATTGCATTGACAGGCGGGCTCCCTCATGTTGTGCTCGACCAAGCACTGCCCAAAAGCAAGACAGAGGTGCGCTTCCAGGAAGAACAGATTCTCTTTTTGACTTTGGGTTCAATAATGACGCTTATTACTTTTAATTCTGGACAGCAACGACCGAAAATTTCCGCCAAGACAAAAATTGCATGCTTGACAATTTACTGAAGTTGCGCACAGCTCAGGCAGAGGCACCAGTAAAGTAAAGCCTGATTACAAGCTTCAGTTTGTTCACACATGCATATACACATGCACCACACACCAGGCAAGTACTCCTGGACCTAGTGGCAGAGCAAGTGAAGCCAAAGAAGGAGCACGGTAGGCTGTTGGCACAATGTTCGATCACCAGTCTAGGTATTTCCGCGCACAAGTACTTTAACCTGATCACTTGACTGCAGATCCAATCTTGAGCATATTGGGTACGTGCTGGAGTGCGAAGGAGGTAAGGCTTACGTCGGAGCCTGCCGCCCAGATCGCCTAAATGAGAGGATGAGAGAGCACTGTGGTCAGGGTGATTTCAAGGGTGCAGGCTTCACAAAGTTAAACCCTCCTTTGGATTCCTCGTCCTACTCAACATTTCCTATAGTACCGGATTGCTACAGCGAGGACGTGAAGGTGTGCTTTTAGAATCAGCTGCGTACAGCGCCTGCATGAGCTTGTATATAGAATCTAATGCTGGGAGTTTTTAATCTATGTAAAAGATTAGAATTGCTGCCTTATCCTATTATCCTATTACACAGGTTCTCTAGGAGATGAAAAAAAGGGGCATTGAGAATGTGCGAGGGGGAGCTTTCTCGCGCATCGACTTGAATCCAGTAATACGCAAGCATATACAATCCAGGATTAACCACAATGATGGTGCCTGTTTAAAGTGCGGAGAATCTGGGCACTGGGTCCATGATTGCACCAAAGAGGGTTAGGATCTGGCTTGTCAGTGTGTGTCTGAACGGGAGTTGAAGCAAGCGCTGTCAAGAGAGATTTGGGCAAATGATTAGAGTTCAACTGTTCATGCGTGAGAAGTGAGAAAAACCAAATTTGCTGTGTTCTGGTTGTGGAGGTTTAGGTTGATTGTGTGCGGGCTACAGCATTGTCAACTTTGCTGCATTAGGTCCATGGTTTCTAAAGCAAGATCCTTCCAGGAAGCCAAAAACTTCTTCTAATATATCAACTGTTTCAATAAATTTTTGCTTATGAATCGTGGTGATGTTCCAGCTCTCTAGAATTATAATAATCAGGCTGCCAGCCAAAGCAAGACTGATCAAACAAGCCAAATGCCATTTTTTTCTGATACAGTCCTTTTTCTGGTATAGTTCTTATCAGTCCTTATTTTATGAAAGGTACCCCAATCAGCTCAAAGCAGCTGACACCTGCTCTAGTTGGCGATGCAAGTAAGCTTAAAGCAATCAATCGTCCCTAGAGTAGGGTGCTGGAACCCTATTGCTCCTCCTCTCCTTAATCATATTATTAAACCTACAGCAAAGCCTTTTTCCTATACCCAAGTCACAACATGCTTCTTGAAATACTCACTAGCTCAGGATTAAACAGATCTATGTTTTTTTCTTGTTTGCAATTGCTCCTTCAATCGTCCTTTGCTTTGTGCTGGAAGTGCACACCTAGCTGCCTAACCTCCTTGGATGGTTGTGCATTTCAAATAAACTGACGCGGAATGTGCACTGAAGCTCTGCGTTCATGAGCACTAACAAAAGTGATGCAATGTCCATAAGGATCAAGCATTAACCACACAATTGAGGTCAGAAAACATGTTGCTCTCTAATTAAGAATATAATGGAAGACTACATATTTAAGTGACGGTATCTGAGGTCTAATACATCTCTGCTTCACGCAAATCTTCTGCAGCAAATCAAAGAAACAGGCCTGATCCAAAAGTTTGTACTCTGGCACTATATATGCCATCTTTATGGACAAACATCAGACCGTGGTCTCTCGTTTTAAAGTGTCACAAAAAACATACCAACAGATGGCGCAGCTCTTAGAGGCGCAAGCTCTGAAGCGCCTCAGGGGTGGATAGGGGATTCCCCATCCATCCCGGAGGCACTTCAGACCATGGGTTAGGCCGCCAAGGCACAGCCACTGACTTTGCTGTGTGTATGTGCGTGTGTATGTGTGTGTGTGTGTGGGTGTGTCCCATATATGCACCCATAAGAATGAATGGCAAAGCGCAATGGTGTGGGGACCCAAGACTCTCAGTAGGTATGCGCAAGTATTAATATGTGTGTGAAGATCTTTATTTGCATACGCAACAAGTCTAAGTATGTATGCACAAGTTTTCATATGTGCACGCAATTCTTAGTATATATGCGTGCTTCTGAAACGCGTAAAGAACAGAAAACAAGTTCATGCTGTTAACTCCGCAACTTTGATATCACAAAGGTCTGCAGCAAAGACCCTGTGTCACTGGCAATGACTAACTATACGTGCGCAATTTGTGATCAGGGACAATCAAGACACAAGGAAAGAGAGTCACATCATCTGCACCGAATTATATGCAGTGCAGCACTCATTTCCCTACCGCATCCATGCTATTGCCCTCTCCGCTGACAACATAGCAAATGCCTCCCTGCATTCAGATGAGTGTGTGGATGGCGTCACAAGTGTTTGCTCACTTTCAAACTGCCCCTAAAAGAGTCAGTCAAATTTCAAATTCCTCCTTGGTGAGCTGTTCTCTTCCAGGCAGTAGGCGGACAGGGCATCAAGATCGCTCGGACACCGCACGTTTACTCTGCAAGATGATCAGAATGTTCACGTTCCCTCGTACCTTGCTCAGATCTGGGAAATTGCTATGGATAAGCCGGTCCAAGCCCTTGCCCCTAATGACGATGTTGGTGTCCGGTGCGGGGATCAGGTGTGCCACGACTTCCAAGCACTGTGAGCAAGGGGCAGTAGCATGAACATTTTGATCTGTCTCGTACAGGGAAGGAGGAAAAACAAGAGATAAGAGGGCAGCTGGCATCTTTTCAGACCTGAAAAAAAGCACAGCAAGGCCTGGCAGAGATGCAGCCACCTCATCGTTAAACTGGTCTAGGTTGGCAGTGTGTGCGTGCGTGTGTTGTGTGTGTGTGTGTGTGTGTGTGTGTGTGTGGTTTTTGAGAGCAAAGACCGCACCTTGGTGATTAGTCAATTGACTCAGCGAGATCACTCATCACTGGGCACTCTCATCCTGTTCACTCGTATGGATGGACAGCATATTAGAGTGCCCTCCCATAAGACACGTCGTGCGTAGGTCGTCTGTCCAGGTAATCAGAATGGTGGGTCACAATAAAGCCATTACGTAGGCGGGCTGACTGCACCGTCATTGCAACGTTTATTGGCATTTCAAATATGTGCGAAGTAAAACTACGTATTATAATACCGCAAGGCTTATGCTGGACTGACGTGAGAAAACGCCACCTTAAAATATTGGTTTAAATGTAAGCTGCAGGTTCTATGTGAGTTCTTAGCCACTGAACGTCCGGCTCCATAAGCGACAACCATGCGCCGCGATTTGTCCGTCAACAAATTTAAACATGATAATTGATACAAATTGTCAAATTGTAGTGAAACCTTTCTTCTTCTTTCCTTTTTCCTTTACCTTGTTTCTTCCACTTACACCCAGGCCTCTATATCGAAGGAATTATCTACCATTTCCTTCGAATAAAGTAACACTTCCGCTGCAAATTTGTGTGTGCAAATGTAGCTGAAGCGCGACTGTGTGTGGCGCGCGACTGACATGCAGTTGCTATTTGTGATGAAAGCAGAAATTTCAACGATTCGGTATGACAGTGAAATAGTGAAATACTATGAAGTCTGTTTTTGTTCTACAGGTGCCAAAGGAGGTGGAGAAGGAAATTTCACGGAGAAGGAACATTAATATGAGTCATAATGTGCGGTGGACACATTTCCTTATTTTCCTACACAGATCAGCAAGAACTACTTAAGTAGGCATCAATAATATTACTGGGCCTACTTCCACAATATTAATTATATTTTTGATATCCTCAGCTCAAGCCCAGTCGACTGGTACCCTTGTTGGGTGATTTGATTAAAGGGGGGGGTCTGCGTGCCTGGTCATAGAATTGCATGGAACGTCCCCAAGTAGGCCGCGGGGGTGTGTTCGGGCAAATTACCAGCAACTGATTCCAATCTTGCAGTTCACGCATTGCATTATGCAAAAGTTGCATGATTGAAGTAAAAAAGTGCGTTGGCAAAGGTTTTGGTTGGATTTGTGCATTAAACAGGTGGTCAGTGCAAGAGCGTGTGCAAATTAGTTTTTGCCCTATAGCTCGTCAGGTAATGCATTATTTGGCATGAGAACTGTGCAGGCAGAAAGCTGCTTAAATTTTGAGCAGATTCACACCCTTTTTATTCGTGTGGGGGGTCAGAAAGGGGGTTGAGGGGGGGGGGGTATTTTGGGCCGGAGGCCCAGAATTTACACGTGACTGTCATGATTTTTTCTTAGTGTTTAAAGACTTAATTATTGGCAAAGATATGCAGATTGCGTGTATTATACTTCCAGTGCGGATTGGGAACCGTGATTTGCTTTATAAGCTGCATCACAAAATCATTGCTAGCAGTTTTGCAGAAGGCATTATAAGAGCTTCTTTTATCAAGATCTTAAACGGCAGCCTATTATTTTCCCGAATGCATAAGAAATAGTTCACATGCAGTTGAAAAAACCTTGGCTTGGTGCAGTGGTTGTAGGTTGCAGATATACTAACACCCAGGGGGTATTAAAGCAGCAAAGAGTTTATACAACAGTTTGGCACAGCATGAACGCCTGCCTCACTTCGGCTTGTACAATTGGACACCTAAGCATTGCTCAAGCAAAAGGGACCACAAGGCTGTAGAGACAGATCATTTCTTTAGCCTCATGGTTGACGCTGCGCACAGGTCATTATCTGCAGCGGACAGGCTATTCATTGCAGCTCAAAAATTCAAGAAACTACTATCCAAACTCCATGTACACGATCTTATTTTCACTGCTAGACTTGTCCATACCCGATGCTCTCTTTCCGGTATGGCCTTGGGTAACTGGTCTAGATGCACGGCAACAATACAGATCGCAATGAGTTCCCGTTGCGAGAGATTAAATAAACTTCAGACAGTATGAGGCATTATCATTTATCATGGACCCCCCTAATAAAATAAGCTGCTGGCTATTGCCTCCTCCACCACCTGACCAACTAAATTTCTTATCGCATTAGCCATCACCCCACCGCTGCAAGTTGAATTCCTCTCGTGTGCCTCGCTGCCCTCTAGATTTCCTATCATAGGAGCAGTATATTACACAAATTGTTTTCCAAATTCCTTTGCTTCTCACAAGCACTTTTCTCTGATTTGATACTTGAGATCACAGCACACACAGCACAACAATACCCAAAGGACGAACCGATTGCAACACACAATTGGAGAGTTCACACCTGCCTGCCAGCAAGGCAGAAAGTATAAAATGCTCGACCGCTTGCATCGCAATCCTGAAGGCCAGAGCCTTAGTAAACAATCACACCCGCATTACTAAAGGAGGAAGCGACGCTGATGCATTGTGTGTGTGCGTGTGCATGCGTAAATGTGATTTTCCGGAGCGGAGAAAAAAATAAAAGTTAATGAAAGACGAATGAGCCTGCTAATACTCAATTATACTCAAGAAATTCGGAGACTTTTCGGAGCGGTTGAAATTGCATTTCTCGTTTCGAAGATGTTGACATGAGTATAATCGCGTAGCTGGGCAACAACTGCCAGTTCCGGGCCTCTCTTTTCCTCCACTTTAAATATTTACGCCACAATCAACGTCGTCGAGTAGAGGGAAATGTCTTATCTCCTTCAGAAAAGGGCGATAGGTGCATGTAGGCAACCTGCACCTGCGCCTCATCAGCGGGTGCAAGTCTGTTGTCCGAGACTTGTAGGGGCATCAAGCAGCAGGTGCGTGCCTCACATGCCAGGGCGATCTCCTCTTGCTTATGCGGTGTTTTTCAACTGCAAATCTGTTGACGAGTTCTCCAACGGCAATTCTTTTCCTGAGCAGGAACCCCTCATTGAGGAAGCCCACTTCCCTACTCCCTTTGACCAAGCCCTCACCCATTGCAACCCGTGCAAGCCAGGGCGATGTCCCACCCTCAGATGCACAGGTAAGTTCATAATGCAGGTGAGGCTCATACGCTGCACACACTGGCGCATGCGCACAATCACCCTTGTCCTCAATTGATCAGATGAATCATTAACCCTACCTTACTTGTACCTGCAGCAACCAACACCAGAGGCAGCAGTTGCAGCCCCACCGCCCGCACCTGCAGGACCTGCGGTAAGTGCGAATGTGCAATTACAAGCGATTGTGATACGAGAAAGAGCTATGGTTCCCCTTTCTCGACACCGTTGCTACATCACCCAAATGCAGGGTGTGCGGGTCGTCCCTGCCCTGCAAGCTGTGGCAATCGGTCTGGCCATTCGCTTCTTGGCACCCATCCCAGCGGGCATCTCTCCTCAGGTATGTTCAGTGCATGTACTACTGCAATTCCTCAGAAGCGCTGCTGCAAGTAGGCCTGTCCTTCACTTGCCAGTTGATGTTTGATGTTGCCTCAGCTGCTCCGTCACCTGCCTGGTGTTACTCAATTCAATTAACCCCATGCACTTACAGGGGTGGTCGTTGCTGGCCATTTTCACATCCACCATCCTGGGCCTGATCTTGGACCCCTTGCCTGTGGGTGCATGGGCGCTCATTGCCGTGACTGTCACCTTGGCGACCAACACCCTGACGTTTGCACAGGTGCGTTACACACACAAGTTTTCCAAGCAGAGGACAAGCACATATGCACACATACAAAGCAGTTGACTAGCGTGCACACACACACACACCACACACACACAAATACACACACAAGCACACACGCACAAGTACACACGAACACACATCAACACACACACCATGTGCTTACATTCACACGCACACGCACACGCAGGCATTCAGCGCCATGACAAATGAGGTCATCTGGCTCATTGTCGTCTCCTTCTTCTTTGCCAAGGTTGGTGCACACCTCGCTTCCCTTTAAAATCATATTACCATCTTATAACATACACATCCTCGGCCTTTCCTGTGGCCTTCTGTCTGCTTGCTCATCCTTTTTCATGTTGCATGCAACACTTGTGTGTCGCCTGGCCTGTTTTAAAAATTACAACACATTATGTGGCCACGCACGTGCCCCCGAAACATCCCGGCACACTCCAGGGGTTTGAGAAAACCGGTCTGGGAGAGCGACTGGCCAACTTGTTTGTGCGTGCCATGGGCAAGAGCTCCCTAGGCCTGGCAATCGGCCTGAACGTGGCAGAGTGCCTTTTGGCCCCTGCGATGCCTTCCACCAGTGCCCGTGCAGGTGTGCGTTGCGTGTTTATGCGTGTGCGTGTCTGTGAAAACGTAAATGTGTGTGTGTCTGTGTCTGTGTCTGTGCCTGTGTGCATGTTTGGAGACGGTGTCTGCATGGTACTGTAAAGTAGCGCAGTTCCTTGCTGTAAGATCATTAGCTTACCGATGGCTGCTAGCAATATACAACACGCATACATACACACATGCTGTACGCTTGCGCTCAGGTGGCATCTTCATGCCCATCATCAAGTCCCTGTCCCAGGCTGCTGGCTCTATGCCCAACGAGCCCTCCCGCATGAAGCTGGGCGCCTTCCTCACCCACGCCCAGTTCCAGACCGGCATCCACACCTCCTCCCTGTTCCTCACCGCCAGCGCACAGAACCTGCTGTGCCTTAACCTGGCGGCTGAGCTGGGAGCAGTGGTGAATGACCAATTCTACCAATGGATGGCGGGCGCTGCTCTGCCGTGCCTGATCGGTGGGTGGGACGTGTCGCCGGGAGATAACGGGGGTTGGAAATGGTCATACGTTGTCTGATTGGCAGGTCACTGTAACGGAAAGGGACTTCAGGGATCCGAGTGCACCCTTGCTTGCCTATTTTCCTAGTACTTCTTGCCTTTGAGAGATAGCAGGAGCCTGCAGCTAGCGGGAAGAGTGTTTATGGCCAAAGGACTTTGCTGTTTGACCTTCATAATAGGGCATGAGTGCAAGCAGCAATGATCCCATGTCCCTTTACACTCATCTCGCTGTGGACTCCATAGAAGAATACACACAGATATTACACTTATAAACACATACAACACGTACACAAAGCGTGTTTGCTGCTGCATTTGAATCGCCCGCAGGCATGTTCCTCGTGCCTGTGCTGATGTACAAGTTGTGCCCACCAGAGATCACCGACACTCCGGAGGCCCCTAAAGACGCCGCCAAGGCGCTGGAGAAGATGGGCCCCATGTCCAGGGACGAAAAGTACATGGCAGGGACCATGCTGTTTGCCGTAGCGCTGTGGGTGAGTGAGAGTGAGGTTGGAGAAGATGGGCCCCATGTCCAGGGACGAAAAGTACATGGCAAGGACCATGCTGTTTGCCGTAGCCCTGTAGGTGAGTGAGTGTGGTTGCCTTGTGGGATTGAGGGGGAGAAGGGGGGCAGACATTGCTCGCAGGCATGTGTGTGAGGTCGTATATGTAAGTGTGTTTGAGTGTTTGTATGTGTATGCGTTTGTGTGCGTGTATGCGTACATGTATACGCGTTTGTGTGTGCGTGTATGTGTACATGTATACGCGTGTGTGTACATGCTTGTGTGTGTTAACAAGCCATGAGCCACGGCAGGGGTGGTAAGCGTGCAACGCTTTGCAAATGTTATAATTCTTTGCACAATTGTAATATGCAATGCGATGTGTGCGGTGATAGGGTTTTAACGAGGGCAGGGAAGGGAGAAATAAAGTGAACTATGTTAGTACTCCGTAGCTTTTCGCCTGCTCCCCTCTCCCACACATTGACCCCTGGGCCCCTCCTGGATACATACTGCTCTTTACCTGCTGCATATGCAAGGTACCACGTCCGCACATTGCTTCTCGCCTTTAATTGCTCATCCACGGCCTGTCGTTTGTCAACCTCAACTGTTCTGTGTCTTAGATGCAGGTGCTACGGCCGCCCATATTTCACCTTCTCTCCTTGTTTTCTTAGCTCTTTGTGTTCTGTTGCTTTCTATTTTTGTTGCATTACAACCTTCCAGCAGGATGAATCACGAAATCTTATGCAATTCTTTTCCTCCAGGCTTGATATGGTGTGCCTCCCTTCATTCCCCCCGCTACCATTAAACTGCTGCAGGTGCTAGGACCTTCCATCGGTGTGAGTGCTGTGCTGGCAGCCCTGCTGGGTCTGTGTGTGCTGCTGTGCTCTGGCACACTCAGCTGGAAAGATTGCCTGACCTACACTCCCGCATGGGACACACTCACCTGGTTTGCAGGTAAAAAAATTTACTCCCCTGGTTTGCAGGATGGCGGTGTTGCGCAATGCGTCACAGTGTTTAGAACAAGGCTGAAGTTGTGTGCAAGGACATTTGGGTGTAATGCCCAATCAAAAGCGTGAGGAGCAGAGATTGTGGTTTAACCAAGTAGCGAGGAAAAAGGTTTCTACGCTTCTGCGTACATGCAAAGCCTACACACTTCAATGAGGTGCAACATGAGTTTGTGTGTTCGTCCTCCATGAGTTTAAGCACCACATACCGTTGCCCTACTCATTAACGAGCTGAACGGCACGTCTGGGCAGCACTGCGCATCATGAACACAATATGTCATATGTGTGCATGCATGCGTCCGTCGTACTGATCGCCACACATCCATTGCCCCTCTCACCCATGCAGTGTTGATTGGTATGTCTGGGCAGCTGAATAACCTGGGCGTCATAAAGGCCTTTGCCGGTACTGTGGGGGGTGCCCTGGCCACCTACAACCTGGGCTGGATGCCTGTGTTTGGTATCCTGCACGCCGCTTTCTTCCTGCTGCACTACATGTTTGCCTCCCAGACTGCGCACGTGGGCGCCCTGTACTCTGCATTTTGCGCAATGATGCTTTCAGCAGGTGTGTGTGTGTTCAGATGCAAATGGTACGTATAAGTATTTAAATGGGTGGGTGTGGTTGCGTTGATGGTGGATGAGCAATGCTGTAAATGTTATTTAATCAGAATGATGCACAGCAATTTTGTGTTTGTGTGTTGTTTTAATGACTAGTTCATAGCTATAGCGCTTGTTTGCGTGGAGGGATTAGTATGTCAAGGTGGACACGTGACAGTGGAGACAGGGTGCATTGAAGTCGTGCAGTATTGCCAGGATACAGTCTCATACCTTGCTTTAAAATGGCTTTAGTGCACCACTCGCAGGATCTCACATGTGTCCCCCCCCACTTCCAACCTTTCTACACAGAGATGCCGTACAATCATTGCAGTGCACAAAACTTGCCGCAAAGCCTCAGACTTATCCAAGGCTGTGTTCACAGCCTGCTGTAGGGCCTCGAATTTATCCATGTCTTGTGTTCTAAAACACTTGCAAACACAAGCACGCTTCACAAGCACATATACCCACACAAACGCCCATCGTCCAGGCGTTCCACCCGTCCTAGCGGCCATGAGCCTGGCGTACTCCGTCAACCTGTTTGGCTCCATCACCCACTACGCCTCCGGCCAGGCCGCCGTGTTCTACGGCTCAGGCTTTATGTCCTTACAAGAGGTGACACGTTGGCAGCATGGTGTGATCTACTAGCAGTGCCACAATGGCTGGCAGCTGATTTCTTTGACTGTCCCAGCCACAAAGCGTCTTCGGTCAACAAAGGGCCAGAACCTTTGACGCTCCCTGCACGGTTTGAACCAGATGAAGCGGTCTTCAAAAGCCTAAAGCCTCCGCGCCCCTCTAATAATAATGTTTCGGCCTTTGCTGGGCAAAAGTCCTCAACGTCCCCGCTTACTTATTGGTACATTCATGCTGCAGGTATTCAAGCTGGGTGCCATTAACGGTCTTCTAGCCCTGGCTTTGTGGGCGGGGCTAGGCATGCCCGTATGGAAGTTGCTGGGGTGCGTCCAGTCCACTCTATTTACTACAATAGTGTTGTCCGTTTTTGCTTTGAGGAGACTTAAGCGTTGCAATTGCTTTGATTAGATATTAATACGAGTGAAATACACCATGTGTCAGCACAGAAATCATTCACGTATAATTATATGATTGTTTTACACTCACACACACACCTGCATACACGGGCACATCCGCAGGTGGTGGTAAATAATCAGCCCAGTCGCCAGTCAGCAATGAAACTGTCGACCGGAGGATTTTTTGGAGCTTCAGACTTGGGAATGCGTTTTCATTGTTACCTATAAGGAAAAGAATTTCACTTCATAGTCTTGCACTTGTCAGCACAAGTGTTGCTGGAAGACACGCACATTTGCAGAGTAAGAAGGGACGGGGGGGCAAAACATAGGGGCATGCATGGGACAACCAAGGCAATGTTTTTTGTCGTGGCTTCCCTCACACCTGCTGTTTGTTTGACTGTTCACCAGGTTTTAATCACCATCCTCGTGCTTTTGCGTAGGCGCACATGACAGGTGCTGAGAGAAGTGTATGAGGGATATCAGTGAGGGTGTCCGTACGGTTTGGACATGCATGGCCGAAGGGTTTAAGAAAGAAAGAAAGAAAAGAAAAACTACGCAGGCAGCAAAACACTCCCTGCATCAATTGAGGAAAAGGGTAAGGGGTTACACAGCTATATCCGCCAGCGAGGGCAGTTGAGCTATAGCATAAAAAGCCAGCTTCAAGAAGAGAAAGAGGCCAGACTGAACAAGACACCAGAAAAAGAAGCTAGAGGGAACA
>Ga0307942_1000117_pt1 | contig 43210 bp, 42 predicted proteins | sample OrgLakmetagen175_FD_201846 | JGI IMG/M metagenome (GOLD analysis project Ga0307942, IMG submission 201846) | Saline water microbial communities from Organic Lake, Antarctica - #175 | ecosystem: Environmental > Aquatic > Non-marine Saline and Alkaline > Saline | place: Antarctica: Organic Lake... | reverse complement strand
CAGACTTTGATGTAAACCAACACTGAATAGATACAGAGAGGAGAGCACAAGAAATCCCCAAATTCGCAAAGTTCGCAAATTTCCTTAACTTTTCAGGGGCCTCGCAAAAGCTTAATGCTCGCAAATTGATTATTCTAATCATTTCGGCACCTCGCAAAAGGTAGGCCTCGCAATACTAAAAGCGCAAGACGGTATGAATAATGGTTGCAAAAAGAAAAGAATTGTTTTGGGGCGAAATTGGAGGCAAATGGCCAAATAACGGTCAGACCGTACTTGTACGGTGGCACCGTACTGTACAGTCGGACACCTTATTTTTAAACTGACCGTACTTGCACCGTGTTGTATGGTGTATTACAGTACGGTACCGTAATTACGGTCAAGAAAGCCGAAGTACGGCGTTTCTCGACAAGCCTGTTAATATACATTACAAGTAAACCAGAGTACCATTAGTTTTACAGGTATATGGAGTCAATTTACAACTTATGCATTCACTCTAAACTGGCATTCCTCTATTTAATCGAGTTAGAACTTTGCAGCTTTGTGGGCTATCACGATAGCTTTCTCCCCAGAGCTTATCACGTTTTGCAGTGATGTTCTGTGTCGCCCTCTCACACAACTTGCTCATCTATCTGGACGTTTGCACAAAAGTTGCTGCGCCTGCCTGCTTCTCCTTTTACACGTGGCTCCGCACTCAGGCCACAAAGTGGCGTGCCCATATGGTGCTGAATGGTGAATGCTACGCACGTGGTTCCGCACTCAGGCCACAAAGTAATGTGCCTGTATGGTGCTCAACAAAAACCGGGAAGCGTTGCCTTCTCTTTACCCTCGCATAAGCATTGAAATAATTAACCAGTTCCCCTCATACTTGACATGCATGCAACTAACGTAATCCTCACACGACGCAGCTAAAAGCCAATTTCCCAGACCCCTTACATAAATCTTGTGCTGCTGTTGTGCCCCCTTCAACGGTCGTGGCAAGAGTAGCGTGACGGAGGCTCGTTGGCTGCATTCATCCCTAGCATGGTCTGTGGGATGTGTATCTGCTGTAGAAAGGCCTGTTGAGCCCGAAGTTGACAACCAGCATACTTCTGCCTAGCTCCGGGCATTCATAAATGAAAAACTTCCCTCACTGCTTCACACCCCTGAGAGGTACCTGGCCATCATGCACCTCCTGGCACCTACCCACTCACGCAAGCGTTCCCCTCCAACCTACGCTCCTCTTGTGTGCAGCGCTACAAAGCCTATCCTCTTCTTCTGCTGCCCCCCTGTCGATTGCAGTAGCGACTGCAGCAGCCGCCACAGTGGCACACACCCCAGGCTTTCCAGGAGTGACAATGGCAGAGGACAGCAATAGGCAGCCAACGGCAGCTGGTATGTAAGGTCACAGAGATTTTGTAAAAGCTCTGTCTTATTTGCGTGCAGTGCTCCTGTTTGTAGATAACGCTTTGCCTTTACATAGAGGGTGCATGCGACTCTTGTCATCCGCTTCAACCTTAACCATTGACACCGCATGTCACGCACACATACACACACGCATGCACACACATACACATAATGCGCAGAGAACATTAACGCAAGGCTCTTCTGGAGGGATAAGCCGCGCAGCTCCAGCAGCAGTGGCAGCTTCCTAGGTGCAGAGAGCAGCAGCAGCTTGCACAGCAGGTGGGTGATCTACTGGGTCATGTTTGTTTACAATATAAGAGGCTAAACTCGAGCGCTCCTATTATGGGAATTTGTTGGTTCTCAACACTTTGGGTGGTCCACAATAGAAGAAAACGTGCCTTGCAGCCTTAATTCAGTGTTGTACTGCCCCACACAACTGGGCTAGTGCCTTGAGCTTCAACTAGGAGTCCATGCGTGACGTGGCGCAATAGCGGCCATGCAATGCACCACTAAGGTTGATTGTCGTGCACCTTTTCCACCTGCACATGCAGCTTGGTTGGGGCACAAGAAAGCAAAAGCACCACATGGTTAAAAAGCTCTGCATCACTGAGGTTGATTGCCGTGCACCTTTTCCACATGCAGCTTGGTTGGGGCACGAGAGGGCAAAAGCACCACAGAGTTAGAAAGCATCAGTGGTCGAGGAGGAAACAACAATTGTCGCCACATACGCTGGGGGTCACCAGCCGTCCTCAATCGACCTTTCTCCGCCCGTTTTGCCCAAGCATCCGCGCCTGGGGACATACCAGGAGATATAAAAGGTAGGGTAATTGAAAGGGACAAACTGGAAGACTTCAGCTCAAACGCTTGCAGTGTCCTTTGCGACAGGATACTGAGCTCCTGCTCCATTAGCACCACCGGCTCATGAAACTTGGGATGGACGAAGGGGTGAGGGTGAAGAAAAGGACCCTAGTGTGCACACAGATGTGGGATCGCACAAGGCCGTAGGCATCCCATTTTTGCGTTTAAGCTTGAATTTCAAGCACGCAGCATTGTGCTTTGTGGATGCCTGCAACTCTTTGCACGGATACGTGAAAGCCCTCCCCAACATCAACCATGTCCTTCACTTGGCAGACACCCCGCCCCATGCTGTTCACATAGTGGCTTACAAAGAACGGCATGATAGTATGGCACACACCGTACGCACAGGAGCCTTATGTCCCTTATGCAGTCTAAAAATGAATCTCTCAAGAACGAGCCATGTGCCACCTCCCGTGGAAGAATTCAGTTAGCATAAGCAGATGTCAATAATATGAACATTGTGCAGTCCAAAAATGAACCTTTCAAGAACGAGTCATGTGCCACCTCCTGTGAAAGAGTCGTGTTTGCAAAAGTAGATGTCAATGAATAGGACATTTTGCAGTCCAAAGCTGAACCTCTCAGGGACGTGTCATGTGCCACCTCTCGTGTAAGAATCATGTGTCCAATGCGGGATTGGATGTGTGAATGACAGTGTGGGGCAAATTTCCCTGGATCCTGCATGGTGCCATTGCCGGTGCTAAAGAGGATGCCCTGGACCAAACAGGACAGGCGGGGGAGTTGCAAGGCAGGGACAGGCTCCAGCACTCATCTAGCATGCCCCGCAGCTACAGCAGCCAAGGCCGTGGAAGTGGGATTGCACCCTGGCATGACGGTGGCCATGTCTCAGGTGGCGTGGGCAGCAGCACCTTTCAGCAGCTCCCCAACGAGCAGCAGTCCGGGCCTTTTGCCACCAGAAGTGCGCAAGGCAAAGGAGCCTGTGTGCATGAGGCAGGAAGCGGAGGGCTGGACGCGAGCAGTATCGCCAAGCGTCGGTGCTTGTTGGGCTTGTCACCATTGAAGGTCACGTTTCCTTCGCCTCATGAGCCATCGCCGTCGCAGGTATGGTCAGATTAATATGCACACAAACACATGCCTTGAACGTGTTTGATACCATCTCTTTTGTATTTTGTGTGGACATGTGTATGTGTTGTATATTGTTAGTAGGTGATATAATCTAGGCGTGTTAGATACTACCTAGACGTGTTTGATACTGCCTAGAGGTGTTTGGTACTACTACCTCTTTTGTATTTTGTGTGGACATGTGTATGTGTTGTATCTTGTTATTGTTAGTAACATTTGTCTATGTTCAATTCGGATATAAATAATGATTTGGCCCAAAACCAAAAGTTTTAATTCTAGGAGCCCTCTTTAACTAGCTTAAAAGTCAGAAATTGAATGTTCTAGTGTTTTTGGGGTATTATAAAAATGGCTCCCAAACATTCTCCAAGTGTGAACCCTCTGGCCCTGTTATTGAAGCCCCAATCCCCAGTTGAGGGGCTGGCTGCAGCATCAGCACTGCACTGCACAGGCAGCAGCAGCCAGCAGTGGGGAGCTCTCGGATTCACTAGTTAATTTCCGACAGGACCCTCGCAAAGTCCCTTTGCACTCATAAATTAATCCCCAGACCCATACAAACTGGATAGATTAATCCCCAGACCCATACAAACCGGAACGAAGAATGAATTAATTATTCTGGTGTCACGAATTGATGAAGAACAAACGGTATATATGTATGTGTACGAACGTGCTGTATTTATGTGTGCATACATTAAAGCACATGCACATACACACACTAGCTTGATGCATGGGTTTATGTGCCTCATTGCTGTATATACGTGTGCATACATAAAAGCACATGCACATACACACACTAGCTTGAGACATGAATTTATGTGACTCATTGCTGTATGACTAGGGTAAATGCCGTTCATTACCATGTCTCAATGCAATTATCAACTCCCTCTGATGCCGACTGACGGACCTGCTTTCTAGAAAACCCACCACGTTGCGTTCACATGCCTGTGCGCCAACACATGCATGTTGCGCAACCTTACACACACAGCACATATACACACATACACGCTCGCAAATTACATGTGTGCTCACATGTACACCCTCAACCAGGAGAGCGTCACCGCTGAGCATGTCTCACACAAGCCGAGGCAAGCTTCTGGGGCCCAAGCAGAGCCGCGGCCAAGCCTCAGTTCTTCTAGTTCCTTTAGGCAGGCACGCCACAGCTCAAGCTCCTCAGACTACCCTTATGGCCCACACAGGGGGGGAGAGGGAAGGCCCCTAAACTCCATCCGCATCAGGCGCAGCAGCACGGGCAGTTCTTACCAGGAGGATTACCCAGGTGCGCGGGAGGGGGGCGGATGTCGTCCTGCAATTGTTGGGCACATGCCTGCAACTGACACAGTCCTGGTGCTTCTTCTGAGACCATGTGCAATTTCATGGAACCCATGCGTCTGCTGTGATAAAAGGTGCATGTTCACACGCAATACTGTGTTAGAGTTTTTCCTTGGCACGAGTGGTTTTGGAAACAGGCTCGTGTATTTTGTACGGCAGTCGCCCAAAAGCGCTTTCTACCTTATATCCCCACTGAGCAGAGCTGAACAATTTTTGGCATCTGATCTGCTTTTTTTCACCTGTTGTGCTCTTTTAGGCTCCATGTTCCAAAATCATATACGCAGATTAAACACAAGAAAGAGTGTCTACGCTGAGTGAATGGTTTCCAGCATTGTCACCGTGTACTGTCTTTTTAATTGGTGCAGCACGCTTGTCACACCAAGCTTTCCTGTGCCTATGAGCACATGAATCCAGCAGCCATGTCTTGCGTGCGCACACATACGCACATACTCACAAGTACATAACGTGCATGCATTTATGACAGGCTTTAGCGAAGAGGATTCTCCTGGGCATGCTTCGTCGTGGGCAGGCTACCGTGGCCTGCGCCCCTTCAATAGCCTTGGCCGCCGCTTTTACCGCCCTGCCTCCATCATCACCATCAACTCCCTGTATGATGCCAACGGGGAGCTACTGGATGATGCCACAGATGGCAAGCGCTCCTCAGGTACGCTTCAGGGTGGCAGCTTTGAATAATTTTTGAAACCGTCATCGCCAGAGCTCTCTTCTTGTATGATATGTCAGCAGGCTGATATGGTGCCGTGGCCGGCAAGCGCCCCAGAGGCCTGCTGGGGCCTGCTGGGGCCTCAAACGGGTTGGGTTGCCAGCGGTTGAACAGGCAACTGTTTATGACATTGTGCAGAGCGATCTGTAGTTGGCAGGCAGTTGTGTTAAGGTGCCTGTTATTAGAGCAAATGAGTAATAAAAGCATAAGATCTCTGATCTTTTTGTTTCGCTAATGAAGGTATGTCAGTGTGGTTTCATTGCACGTGATCAGGCGTGCTGTGTCAGGTACGGTGTCATAGAATGCGATGATAAGAACGACACAAATGGCTAGCAATCTGTGACTCTTGTGATCTTGGCGTGTGCCAATTTAATGGGTGTATAGCCTGATGCGAGCGTCATCAAAGCAAAGGCGCATCTCCTACCTGTCTTCCATTTTCAACAGAGTAGCCTCTGATTGCTCAGCATTGTGATACGCTTTTTGACTCAGGCGCCGCACAGGTTCTGGCAGGTGATCATTCCGATGTAACAAACGCAAGTCATCTGCATCTGGTGCAGGCGTGCCCTCGTGATCTGGAAATTAAATACAGAATAACACCAGCAGCTGCAGTTTTGAGCAACTGAAAAGCATTTAGTACACACAAGCGCACCATCGCGTCCCCACACCTCAGGCAGCCAGAGCCTGGGGCCCAGTAATTTAAACAGCCCTGCCCCCCTGCGTCTACTCCCAAACCGTCCCCTCACCCCTGGGCGTGGCGCGCCCCACCACTTCCGTGGTCTGTCATGGCTGGACACCCACCTGGCACCTCAGCACACTCGAGGCATGTCTCTGGCCGACTCCCAGCTGTCGTTTGCCAGTGATCTCCATTCGCGCAGCCCCTCCTCAGTCGCTGCCGGGGGGCTCCACTCACGCAATCCCTCCTACTTTGCTCCCGTGCACTCACGCAGCCCCTCGCACTCAAACACCTGCGCTGCTCCTCTGTCAGGTAATGATCACTTGAGCAAATCTTTGAGTGGGTATCTTTAGGGCATAGACACGGGGGCGACACGTGACTGGAGCGTTAACAGCACTTCATTCTCACGCACACGTTTTTATTCTCCTTCTCTCCGACCAGCAGCACACGCTCATTAGGCCGGACGTCAGCGGCAGCGCACCCGACCCTCACTTCTCCCTGCCCCCCGTGCCTTCTGCAGGAAGGCCAGGAGGGGTGCCCTCAGTACCCACTTGGGAGAACCCTGCGGACGCTGATATCCCCTCTGCTGCGCAACGACTTCATCGCTGCCTCTCAGACTCTAATCCTGGACAGCGGTTACCCCTGACAGCGGAGGGGGCGGCTCCTCGTGCAAAGGGACGCATCAGCTACTGTGGGGAGGGAGGCTTTTACAACAGGCTGCAAAGCGGCAGCAAACAGCAGGGCGGTCCTGGTGTTGGTAGCTCAGCCAGTGTTGCTGCGATGGGTGGGGGTGCTGCTGTGGCAGACTTCAGCCTGGAAGCAGGGGGCCAGGCATGGGCAGGGCACGTGATGAGCAGCATAGAGGATGTCAGGAGCTATTTGCATGCCCTGGCACGTGCCCCTGTTAATGTGCTGCACAAGGGTGCGTCAGACCGTAGGCTGCAGCAGCAAGGTTGGGGAAGTAGCCCAAGCTTCCAAGACAACCTTGGTCTGCGTACTCCTCCTGGCATGGGTCTGGCTGGATGGGGCAGTCAAGGTGGGCCTCGTCATGCTTCCTTTCATTAATATTTCCTATATTGACGTTGCTCTCTTGTGAGACAGGCATCTTAAAAAGCATCTTGAAAAGCACCATCTTGAGGTGACCAACAGAGGCAGCACGGACAAAAAAATTCAGCATTAATGTGTCAGCACCTCAGACCTTTGACAGACGAGCACCCCTTGTGTGCTTGCGATAAAAATTGTGAGTGTGTGTGTGTGTGCTAAAAAGTGTGTGATTCTAAGAGCATTCCACTCCTACAAGCGTGCAACCCAAAGTGCATGCACAATTTTGCTTGCGAAAAGGATATTAATAAAAAGATGTCTTGCTCTTTCCGCCAGATCATGAAACCATGCTCCTACTCGTGTTGTCGTATAAACGGTGCCCTAACATTATTCAAACAGGCCAACGTAGCTAAAAAATGTCAACAGTGCCAATTGCATTGAACAGGTCATTCATTTATACCACACCTAACTCCTAACCTTCATACCACAACCAACCTTTTTTTTGAGTTGTCTCAACCATATCAAACAGGTCATCCACTCAAATTGTGTGTACCAAACCAAACAGGCGGGAACTGGACTCAGCAGGTCTGGCGCTCTCCGATCGGGCCCTCCCCCCCACGTCGCCTGAACTTTGTTTTGGGTGATGGAGGCCATAATGCAGCATTGGAAACAGTGGCGGAGCAACCGTTTTCAGACGAGTACGAGAGGGGCTATAGGACCAGCCTTCAAGAGCAGCAGCAGCAGCAGCAGCAGCAGCAGGAGTACGTTAGTAGTTATGACCAGCATGAGCAGCAGCGGCGGCTGAAATACGCAAAGGCGGCAGCCAGTGCTGCAGGCCAATCAGAGGATCATTCTCTGCCGCTGGAGGGATCCAGGATAGGCAGCAGGCCAGATGGAGGTGCACCCACTGACCCCGAACACGCCGCCTCCGCCGAACACCCTCCATTTGCAAAAAGCTCGTTCTTCTCAGGACCCGGGTCTGCGGCTGTTCAGCGCAGGCTCCCTCACCCTGCCCCTACCAGCCCTGACGGCCGACAGCCCAGAATTCAAAAGCTGCCGTTGTCAGGCCTTGGCTCAGAAGTGCAGCATGAAAACAACTTTGCCAGCAAGGCCTCTCTGGCTGCATCTCCGCTGGCCGACAGTCAGTGCCACGTCCGGGCCATCCCGCTCCGATCGGCCAGCACCGAAGAAGTCAGCCGTAAACAGGTGTGTGCGTGTGCGTGTGTGTGTGTGCGCAAACTGTTGTAGTGTAACTGGGTGTGTATAAGTGTTTTCCACCTTGCATCTGCTGCCAGTTATGGTAAGTCATATGTGTGAGTATGCCGGATAGAATGCAGCAAAAAAAGGGGCCACCTTCAACACAGAGGGTTCTTTTGGGGGGTCTAGACAGTGGGCAGATGCAAGTGTATGGTGCCGACCCTTATTATTATCTTAAGCCTGTGCCCACGCGTCACACCCTCACACCACTCACTTCTCTTCCTCCCCCATCCTGCTGCAGCAATTTCAAAGCAGCCAGGACACCGCTTCAACATCCACAGCTAACAACAGCGAAAGCAAGCTGCACAGGAGCTCCAGCGTGGTGGCATCCCTTGGAGACGGCTGTGAGGAGTCGACAAGCTCATACCACGCCCGTTCTTCCAATGCCCCCTCCGTTACTTCGTCCCTGGATGGCGGTCATGGCCGCCCTGGTTTCCGACGGCACAGGAGCAAGAGCAGCTCGGCCGAGTGGCGCGGGGGGACAGCTCGGGATGGAGGTTCCTTTGCAGGGACGTTTCGGTCTGAAAGCTTTGTGTACAGCACGAACGAGGACGCCTCACAGCCGCCTCAGAGGGACGCTAGCCGGAGCATTGTGAGCGGCTCAGGTGAGATGGCTGTCCTGTCCAAACAGGAGGCTTGCTTATTTGCCTACTTAGCTGTTAGCTGTTATTTGCTTACTAGCCGTGCCATGTCAGGGCTTTCACGTGCATGAAGGTGCAAAGCCGTTGATTGGAATTATATGCCATTGTGACCGTTCCATGCGCGACTGACGAGCAGCCATGGTCGATAAGCAGCAGTGTCCGTGAGTGCTGCGAGGCATGCTGTGATGTTGCATTAAGCTGGCATTCAGCTAAGCCGCAGGCAACACAGCAGGCAATTTGGTAAGTACCTTGGCTGTCGCTCTCACATGCCTTCTGCTCCTCATCACTCACCTCATGGCGCGCACCTTTCGTTCTTGGGACGTTATCCTCACAGGAGCAAGAGGGGCCAGCTTCACCTTTGACGAACAGCTGCAGCCAAGGAAGCCAAGGGGCTCCCTCCATGCGACCTCTTCATCTCGCAGGGCCTCTACTTCACGCCTGGCTAAAGCTTCATCTGCTCCGTCCACCTCCTCGTTGGACAAGGAAGAGGGTCTCCATCAGAGCAGCGAACATCTGCATCCTGTGCACTCATTGCAGCATGAGCAGCAGCAGCAGCAGCAGCAGCAGGCACAGGACAACAACAGGGAGCAGGAATCTAATTTCCAGCAGCTCTGGCTGGGAGAGGCAGGGCTGCAGTTTGGGAAGCAGCCCCAGCAACAGGAGCAGCAGCAACCCCACTTAGGCAGCTGCCAAAATATGGACCAGCAAAGCCTTCAGAGTTCCCGAGACGGGAGCCAAAAGGACCGACCCAGGAGAAGACGCAAAGTAGCGGCACAGTCCTCCTTCTCCGCTTTTGCTTTCCCCTCTACTGCTTCGGACCTGTTTGGTGTCCCCTCTTCACAGAACTTGCCATCCCACTCCCCTCCTTATTCGCCCCGGATTCCGACCCTGTCCCATAGGAAGCTCACGGCCGTACAGCCGCAGAGGGCATCCCCACGCAGGAACCGCACCTTCAGCGCTGAGGACCAGCGCAGTTTTGCAAGGCAGGCTCTGGGGACATGAGTGGATAATGAAGCGAGTACATGCATGCTAGTTAACATGTAGTGTTTGGCACGCAGGCACACAGTGGCAAGCAAGAAGCTTGCTCATTTGCTATTCTTCAATTGCACCTCAGCACGGGTGTGGCTTGTTCAGCGTGGCTAGTTCAACTGCGTGGCTTGTTCAGCGTGGCTTGTTCAACAATGGTCAATTAGATGAGAGGCACCTAACCCTGCTCTTCATCTCTTTGACCATTGTTGTTCAACGGCGGGCTTGAGCTGCAGTTTTCACCTGGCCACACTAGCGCGCGCACACACACACACACACACATGTAGTCAGTCTCCTTATGTTTCACCCACATTACAGAAATTGTTTTGCCCAATGCCCATTCCTCACCTAGCCCATCCTCACTTTCTGCCGCTGCTCCTTCTTTTTTCACGCAGCTCCCCCTCGGCTGCTGGCTCCACCCAGCCGACAGTTACAGAACAGGAAGAAAAAGGTCCCCTGCACAATTTCGCTGGCAGCTGTGAGCTCAAGGACATGCACAGTGGCAGCACCATTTCTGTGAGCGATAGGGAGAGGCTTTGCCCGGGGCGTGGCTTCAACTCGTTGGTTGACTCCCAGGTGTGCACTTTAGAGGATTGCCTGGTTGGCTCCCAGGTGCATTTTAGAGGAGTGTCCTAGGTGCACTTTAGAGGCTCCCAGGTGCATTTTAGAGGGGTGTCCTGGTTGGCTCCCAGGTGTGCATTTTAGAGGAGTGTCAGGCGTCAGGAAAAAGAAAAAAGAAGGATTACGCTCCCCACATTACTTAAGGAAAAGGAGACACTTTGGTACCGGGTATTGTAAAACTCCTCCCAAGGCGTCAGGCTATCAAGGAGGAAGTTTGAAGTGCCTTTGCATTCCATCAAAGCCTGCTTCGACCAGGTTGTGGCCTGCTTTGACCCGCTCACTCCTTTTATCAGCACGACCTGCCCACTTACAAACCTGCTGTTCCTCCACGTTGTCTTTCACTAACCATCTTCACGCGTTACTTACACTGCCTTGTCAGCCAATCCTGCGTACTTTTTTTGTTTACTTGCCTCAAATAAAGTAGGTCAAAAAGAGGAACAAAGGGGAAGCCAAAGCATGGCAGCCTAACAACTTTTCGGTTGTGTCCGTACGTAAATATCGCGTTTGGGTGTGTGTGTGTGTGTGTGTGTGCGTGTGTGGTGCACACCCTGTCCAAAAGCCCAACTGAAGGGAGCCCGAAGTCCTCCGGGTTCCAAAAGCAGGAAGGGCAAGAGGGAGGGTGTTCTCTAGCCTGAGGATTTCCCTCTTCCTGTCCTCTTTTCCTCCGTCTACTTGTGCTGTTTTTGTGATTAATGTTCTGCATGGCTGCCTTTGCCAGGGGGACATGTGCGATGCTGCTTCCCTTCCCGGCGCGGGGGGTACTGAAGAAAGATCTGGGGACAGCGCAAGCGAGGTGCGCAGAGGTTGAGGCAAAACTAGGGGCTGCTCCTATACATTCATGGGTAACTCATATTTATAGTTCAGTTGCCTGACTTCAACCAACTGAATACCATGGTCCCTTTGCTTAGTGTTTCAGGCACAAACACCGGCAGTATGGCATCGTAACTCTCGGCACCTCTTGGCCTGATCTAAACCAACTCCTTGCATGTCCGACCATATCACACACGAGCCGCTCTTGCACACTTTGCGCATGTCTTTTCCCTGCTGTGGCTACCACCTTATATGCACATGCATGCATACTCACACATTTGTATACCCACATGCACCAAATCGCGCTCGCACACATGCATACACGCATGCACACAAATACACACCCAGGGAGAAGATGGCGACAGTGGCAGCAGCAGCGACGATGACGCAGGCCCTCCCCCTCCAAATGCCTTCAACATCATTGCTGCGGCATTTGGTTGGACAAAAGGTATGCTTGATGGATATTACAAGTCTCCTGAGCTTTACAGAATTGCATTTGTTAAGGTACCAGGGTTGTTGGGTCTGGGTTTCGGTCAAAAGTGTGGGCTCGCAAACTTTCACGCATATTTACAAACCCTAACAATGCTGTCCGCAACTTATTATTTAGAGTTCGTCAAACTCTAAGCCCTTTTTTTCAATAAATTGGGTCCAAAATTGCAGTCCAAAATGCAGGAAAGAGCCTTAGATGGCCGTCAAACGTTCTGATTTTTTTGTGTACTGGTTGCCTATAATATATTATGTTTAAAAATCAACGAGCATGTTTTGGACGAGTATGATCACAGAAACCAATAAACTCCATTTTCGAAGTTGCTCATCAAATTGCTTGAATCGTTTGAGGGTTATAGAACTTGCACACACTTTTTCAAATCCTTGCTCCGTAAGAATCGAACTGAACGAGCCTGAAAGGCACAACACCTCACATCTTAGCGTGTGCATGTCTAACTGAATGTCACGCTTACATAAACACACACAAACAGACACACACACCTATGCTCACACCCACATGCTCCCATGAACTAAACCTCCAGGTACACTTCAAGGCGACTTGTTCGCTGGCTCAGACAGCTCAGGAGGCATGCACCCGGCTAATGAAGACTCCAGCGTGCTTCGCCCTCCCCTTCTTGCGCGTCCCGAGCATCAGGCCGGCCGCCCCAGCCTAGCAGAGCCTGCACTCGCAAAGCCTGCAGACGCCAGCCAAAGCCGATCCCACAAGCAGTCTGTGAGGACAACCTCGATGGACGAATACAAGCCAATCCTCGAGCGCTGCCCCAGTTACAAGTCCGCTACCTCAGCGCGGCACACAGACACCACAGAACTTTCCTCCTCCCGCTCAGCAGACACCCCCAGCCCGCCATACGCCTGTGAACCTGAAGCCGCCGGTGGGCCGGCAGACGTTGGACAAATAGGGCAGGCTGCTCCTGCAGATGGGGGGGCAATGGCGAGCGCAAGCGCAAGTTTGGGGCACCACTCCCGCATGTCTTGCTGCAGCAGTGCACGCACAAGCTACCCCACCACAAACCGCTCCAGTGCAAACCATTCTAGCAATACGCAGGTGCGGAGGTGTGGGTGTTTGCATGTGTGTATGTGTGTGGGAGTGTGTAATAATGTCTTAATTTTCGTGAGTTAGTTCCGGTGACTGAAACAAGGCAAAAGGCTGGTTAAACCAAAACAAAGTGCATGCTGGAAACCGTTGCTTTATGTGAGAACTGCACTCGCTTTACTGTAATTTAAAAGCAGAGTTGCCGACGCTGCCCTCAAATGGCAAAGTGCACTTAGCGTCTGGCCAACCAGCGCCTGCTCCTAATCCTGCTTACGTGGTCACTGTCATGATATGGCTTGCCTTGTGCTTAGGGTTGGCCAAAACTGTGCTGCATCACTGCATGTACGCTACTCATCGCAGGGGAAATCTTGTGTAGTATACGCTGCAATTGCAGTGGCTATACTCAGTTTTTGCCGACACTTCATGTACGCTACTCACCGCAGGGGAAATCTTGAGTAGTATACGCTGCACTTGCAGTGGCTATACTCAGTTTTGGCCGACACTGCATGTATGACTGTAAAGGCAAAGCGAGCCTCCCTTTACTCGTCATGGGGTCAGCAGAGTGGCACACTCTGCAGCTGCTTGCCTTCTGGCAGCAAGTGGCCTAATTCCCCCCTGCTGAGCATGTATGTGTATGCACATACGTGTGTACGTGTGTGTTGTGTATGTATGTGTTTTGCGTGTGTGTGTGTGTGTGTACTACTCTAGCAGCACGGCAGCATTACCATACAGCCTGCTCGATCACTCAGTTGCTCGTTGCCTTGCATGTCCTCTTGCAGCACTCAAGCAGCACGCCCACACACCGCCTGGGCCCTAGCTCTGAGTTAGTGAGCAGCGGAGATGAGCACTTCTATAACCATGGTGCGTGTGTGAATAATGCATACGTTGGGTTGGCCATGACCATACATGCATGGTGTACGAACGGTATCTTGGGGCTTGAAATCACCAAATATACGGTAATAAACGGTGTATTTATATTGGGTTGGCCAGATCCGTATATACGGTGACTTCCCTGCCAAAGTCACCAGATTTACAACGTATATATATATATATATTTATTTATGGTTCTGGCCAACCCTACACACACGTTCCAGCTTTGGTCTTGTTATTGAGTGGTGCTTAGCATTGTTTAATGCATGGTGCTTAGCATTGTTTAATGCATGGTGCTCAAACATTCATTTGACCCCCGTTCTCACATGCAACTCAATTGCAGGACTGGAATCTCGAATCCTGGTTCAGTCTTGTGGTTGCATGGTGCTCAAACATTCGTTTGACCCCCGTTCTCACATGCAACTCAATTGCAGGGCTGGACCCTCGGCTCCTGGGCAGCGATCACAGCAGTATTGACCATCCTGGAGCTTTAATCGTGCGAACAAGGAGCAGCGAGATGGGACAGGTGTGTGGTAATCACGCACTTCAGATGTAACAAAAGGGAGAGGCTGCATGTGGCTCTCTGTCTGACGTCCCCAATCTGATAGCACATGGCTCTTTGTCTGATGTCCCCAATCTGATAGCACATGACTCTTTGTCTGACGTCCCCAATCTGATAGCACACGGCTCTTTGTCTGACGTCCCCAATCTGAGAAGCTTTGGAGAGGCTGTTTGACATACGTTGAGCGCGGCATACTGAGGCATGCATTACAATTACAATGAGGGTTGCCCAGAAATGTATGTACACCGTGCATATTGGTGATTCCCCTGCCCAAAACACTGTATATACACCGTATTTATACGGTTATACGGTTCTAGCCAGCCCTAGTCACAATTGAAGACGAGGATGTGGCTGAGCAAAAGATACGACTTTATGCTGACCGAGGGCAAAGTGCTCAGAGTCAACACACCAACCTAGCAACTGCGTAACGTGACTTTTACTGTTTCAAACGCTGAGTGTGTTCACTCTTCCCTCTCTCTCTCTCACACACACACACACACACACACACACACACGCACACACACGCACACGCGCACACACACACACACTTCTTGTGTTGTGTGTATGTGTGTGTCTCTAACCCTAGTTCCCAAATGTGACCAGCTCAATTTGTGGGTAAGGTTGCAGGACTGAGGGAGTGAAGGTCGCCTCTTCGACAGAACACATACCCTGTCAGGCTCCTCTTGCTGCACTGCTCTGCATTCTCACTTTTGTTTTGCAGATCTAATGTGCACCGACAAGGTGACGCCTGGACACAATGGAGCAGTGTTTTATGCCCTTAATTGTGGAAGCCGACCCCCCCTCTCCTGTTCTGTAATTTTTACAGCATTTCTCCTTGTTCTCAGACCTCCAGCAATTCCTACATCGTGCCTTGATCTGACCTCTAGCATAGCTCCTAAAGAAATGCTTGCAGCCCAAAATAGTAGACGTGCATACCTGCAAACCAAAAACCACATCCTTGACACACATGCACATGCGCACAACACACGCACATACACATATACACATACACACACGCACATATACACACACAAACACAGATGCACACATACACACACAAACACACACACATACATACACACACCACAAAAAGGCCTTGAACACGGCTCCTCCTGGATGGCCCACCAAAGACAGCAGCAAAGCCTACCCCCCTCCAAACCGCAAAACTCCCCCCAGCCCCCCCATATCACTAGCTTCGGGTGCCGGTAAGGCAGGCAGGCACGCCAGTAGAAGCGCTGGCTTGCCTGTGTCGAGTAGCGGCAACTCACGTGCGGTTGGCGCTCAAGACCGCTTGTCAGGCCCTAGCCGGCTCCATTCGGTGCGTTCCTACGTTGCTGCGCTGCTGCCGCGTCCTTCTTGCTGCTTGCTCAACACGCTGGTGCTTGTTCAAACAGACCCGCTTTCTGCACGAGCCCTCAATATGTGCTTGTTCAAACAGACCCGCTTTCTGCACGAGCCCTCAATATGTGCTCGTTCAAACAGACCCGCTTTCTGCACAAGCCCTCATTATACGCTGAGTGTGAAAGTTGTTACCAGCTAGCTGCGCAGCCAGGACCTGTTTGCTGTGTGTCGCTGTGTACTATGTGCTATGTGTGTGCACGTGGCTATGCTGTGTGTGGCTTGCTAAGCAGCCTGTGTATGATTACGTGCTGTGTGTGTTCCTGTGTGCTGTGTGTGTGTATTGCTAAGCAGCCCTTATATGCTTTCATTGATTGAAGTGCTCAGCAAATGAGTCATTACCTAAGTTGTTGTGCACGGTACAGCTTGAGGAATCTCAGAGGTGAGGTGCGCAATGATGAGTACATTAGGGTGTACAGATGAGTGTGTGCGTGTGTGTTTGTGTGTGTGTGTGTTTTGTGTGCGTGCGTGCGTGTGTGTGTGTGTATGTGTGTGTGTGCACGTCCAACAAAACTAACCACAGCCATTGGAACGGAGAAATATTAATTATTAACATACAGCTTAGTTTTAACATGCTGCACGCCCCTTGCTGCTCGGCAAACCAATGACAACTTCTCATCTGCCCAGCAACAACGTGCATGCCACTGCTGTGCGTGCAGAGGGATGCTCCCCTGGCCCACCATGCTGCAGCCCACCGGTTTTCCCACGAGCAACTTTCAAAGCCACCCCCTCGCCAAAACAAGGTAGGCATTATTTCAATGTGTTGGCATGCATTTCAATGCGTACGGTTACTGGTAGGTCTGCGCCTCCTAGTTATTGCGCCTCCTACTAATTGCGAGGTGCCCGGACATAGGAGAGCATGTAAAAACATCCTGTCTCGGGCCTCAGTTCCATCGTCTGGATGGCTAGTAAATTGTCCAATTCTGTCTAGTAAATTGTCCAATTCTGGCTAGTAAATTGTCCAATTCTGTCCAGTGTGCCAACCCTTTCTGTGTCCATCCCGTTTGCAACCCTTTCTGTGTCCGTCCCATGTGGCAACCCTGAGTCCATCCCGTTTGCCACATCTACCGACGTCAGTGTTTCCAGTACCATACCCTGTCACCAACACGTGCCCCGTGCATATTCTCTCTCTCTCTCACGTACGCAGGCACAGGGACAGACGTACACGTACGCAGGCACACGCACAAGATCGTCGTTTCCTTCTTCAGAAGACGTCGGTACATCTCCCGGCTGGTCCCCTGCAACAAATGCGAGAGGTTCTGGATCAGGTGCGTGTGCATTGCACGACCTTCCTTAGGGCATGCACCTAAATCTAGATGATACAATTAAATGTACAAAGGGCACAGGACGTGCCTCGGCCGGTCTCCTGCAGCGGCAGCTGGATTAGTAGTTGCTTACACACACACACACACACACACACACACACACACATGTACACAAACATGAACCTTTTTTTCTATGGGGCGATAAGTGAAGATCAGGTGCACAAACACATTCATACTCGCACACATGTACAAACTCTACACACGCGCTTGCACTCCATGACATGCGCACGCTCGTTGATGCACACTTACATGCACACATGGTTTTTTGCTCTTTCCCTTACAACTACACACATTCACACACGCACACAAGCTAACACACAAACACACATTCATATACACTCATACACACAAACACAGGTCCGAACAGCTCCTCCCTTTCTGCTGCCGATTCCGCTTCAGTCCCTGCAGCCGCACCTAGTCGTACGCGGCGGTCTTCTCTTCTAACTAAGCCTGCTTCCATGCACTACAGTGACGACCCTCGGCACAAAGGCCGGATGCGGGTGGGTGCATTTTTGTGTGTGGGTGCCTTGCCTCAAGAGTAGGGTTGGCCAGAACCGTTTATATATGCAACGTATATGATATATTTCGTGATTTCCCTGCCAAGGGTACCGGATATAATCTATATATGTATGGTTTTGGCCAACCGTATTCAACAGGCACCAACTTGATCCAGTATTTTAGCTTTCGCTTTTGGGCGCTGGGGGTAAAAGGGCACTGCAGATTACAAAAGACTTGTTCAAGGCAGAGGCCATCCACATCACCTAGGCATGTACACAAACACACACACAAACACACGCACGCACACACACACATGCACACACACATGCATTTCTGATTGTAGAGGGTACGTTGATGGTACAGGCCACACAAGTCACATAGACACACGCACATACCAACTAACACACACAATACACATACACACACATAAACATACGTACACATGCATTACTGATCACAGAGTTAATGTTGCAGATAACGACCATCCGTGTCAGGTGGACACACAGCCGTAGCACACACACACATGCACACACATGCACACACATTCGTACGCATATACACATCTGATTATAGAGGACACGTTGCAGGTGAAGATTATCTGCGTCAGGTAGACACACGGCTATACGCGCACACATGCACACACATGCTCACACACACACACATGCTCACACACACACGCACACATACACACACACAGGCACTGTTGATCACGGAGGACACGTTGAAAGTGGAGGCCATCCGCGCCGCCCTACCCCGCAGCCGCTATGAGTTGAAAACTGCAGCCACATATGCAGAGGTCAACGCCCTCATCAATTCCCGCACCAAGTATTTGCCGGACGTGATCTTGTTGGATGGGTTACTGGGTAGCATGACCAAACATAGGCCAAAGGAAGCAAGCCAGTCGAACAAACTGCCCAAGGGCAGCGAGAGGCGCAGCTTTTCTCGAAGGCAAGTAAAGGGGTGCGCAATCAAGCATGCAGGGTGCACAATTGAACAGTGCAGGGGGGCGCGCAGCTGAACAGCGCAGGGTCCACATTTCAGCAGTTCATGCGGAGTGCACGATCGAATGGTTCAGGGATGCACATTCAAACAGCTGAGCAGGGTTGGACAGTTCAGCGGTACAGGAGTGTGCGATCGAACGGTACAGGGGTGCAAACATTGCAAGGTGCACATTTCAGCAGCACCTGTTCCAGGAGTGCACAGTTGAGCTATAGCTTGGGGAGGGTTAAGGCCTAGGGGGTGGGTCGCAAGAAGAGGAGAAGACCTCCGGCAGCCTGTGTGTCTCTGACAGGGGGTAGCCGCAGCCAGGGTGTTTGTGACACGCAAGGCGTGTTCGTGGTACAAGCCACTGGTGATGGCGTTTGTGTGTGGCTAGGCCAAAACTGACTTTGCACAGTCTTGGAAATGAATGAGGGGTGTCTTGGAAATGAAGGGAAAACAGAGGCAGGGCTTATTCCGCGTGGGGCGGTGCTGATGTGAAGCAGATCACTAGCCTGTATAAACGGTGATGAGCAACACGATACTGCATGTTGTGCAGGGAAGTGGATTACTAGCCTGTATCGACAATTTAAACGATGATGAGCAACACGATACTGCATGCCGTGCAGGAAGCAGATCACTAGCCTGTATCGACAGTTTAAATGATGATGAGCAACACGATACTGCATGCCGTGCAGGCGTTCTGTCGAGGTGGAGGAGGCTGGAGATGATGCTCCTGAAGCCGCGATAAACACACGCGAGATGCTGAGTCTAGTGCGGCAGCTGCACGATCCCTCTGTGCTGCCTGGTATGTACTGGTGTGCTGCCTGGTATGTGACTGGTATGTGACTGGTATGTGACTGGTGTGCTGCCTGGTATGTGACTGGTATGTACTGGTGTGCTGCCTGGTTTGTGACTGGTGCATCCGTGCGTGTATGTGTTTTGTGAGAATGTCACAGCAATGCTGATTGTGGCATTTATAAGCAGCTGCACGGTTCCTCAGTGCTGCCAGGTATGTGAATGTATGCGTCTGTGTGTTTTTGCGTGTGTATGTCAGCAATGCTGATTGTGGCATGTGTAATTAGCTGCACGAGGGATGCACGAGGAATACTGGGTCAAGCACGACCGCTGGTCGGTCCTTTATCAATGCCACCACGCGCGGTGATCGCTTACAGCATATGAAAATGATGGTGTGCGTGCACGTACGTAATGTACAAGTGTGATCTGCATTGTGTAGCCTGCGCTTGTACGCACTTGGAACTTAAGGGTTGCATGAGTACAGATCACACATAACTGTCTTGGCCGATTGTTCATGATGTGATCATTATCCATACACCCAATATGCATAAATGCAAACTTTAACATTTGCGTACACCTGTTCATAATTAAGTTCACCTCAACATGGATTTGCGTGCAAACATTAATGCAGCAAAGGCAATGGCTATGCCTTTGGCCGCTTATGGCCGCCGCTGCCCTTTCAAAGTGAGCAACCCCTGAGTGAGCGCAAATCTCTGAGGCTGAGTTTGCCAAGAGTGAACACATTTTGGCCTCCTCTTTGCAGTCATCCTGCTGGCCATTGTCTTACATCTCTGCCCATCTGAGCGCATGTCTCCATCTCCGCACACCTGTCTTCCTCTCTGCAGTCATCTTGCTGGCCACCCCCCAGCGAGTACAGCAGTCCACCACCACAGTGACAGCAGTCGTTGATGCAGCCTCTCCAACAAAGAAGCCTGCGAGTGAGGTGAGATATGAGGCAGGCTCTGTTGCTCTCACAATTCCAGCCCGCACAAAGCTTCGAACATCCTTTGCTGGACCGCCGACCTGCCTATGAAGGGGCAGAATTGCTTCCCAAAAAGCATCCGTACCTAAATGAGTTCATCGAGTTTCTGCATAGGTTGCATGCAGGTGCCTGTTGTCACGTATGCGACTGCTCATGCGCTTTTGTTGCTGCTGTGTCGTGCCTCAGGCATCACCCCTCACCCTGTATATCATGTAAAGGGCTGGCCAGAACCATACATATATATTTATAACTATATATATGGGCAGGAAGATCTGTATGCGTAGTCACATACATAGTGTGTGTACGGTTATGGCCATCGTTAATTATGGGCTTGGCTACTCTTTATTATATTCTGCTCAAACAGCAAGTGCTATCACTGCAGGTGCTGTTCTGATTGCGCCAATGCCCACACGAATGTCGAACGCGTCCTGTCTGAGCCTGAAGCAAAAGCAACGCACGCATGAATACGCATGCACTTAAGCTCACACATGTACACACACGCACATTCTTGTCTGCACGCACACACAGGTGTCTGATGCTGATGTCGGTGCAAATAAAGTCACAGTGCATGCAGCAACCGTAGCAAAAGCCGTAGCAGCAGCAGCTTCCGGAAAACGGCCAGCTCCTCTTGCTGGAGCGCAGGTGCGTGTGAGGTGGTGCGTGCATTGGTTGTATGCGTGTGCAAGAGTGTGTGTATGTTACTGTTATCATCGGTTCCATCACCGGTATAATTGGCCAAGACCGTACATCAGTTATCACTGGGTGCCCTAAGTACACCATCCATTATTAATAGGGTCAGCCAGGACCGTACATATACACGCCGTTCATGACGGTCTAGTTATTATAGTAGAAGAGACCCCCGTAAAAAAAAATATACATGCCGTACGCACATACATGGCTTTGGCCAACCCTGATTATTAGGCGTCCTAAGGAGAGACTGTGTTGGCCACTGGTGCTCATATCTGCTACGCGTTGCACTCCTCCAGTAAGCACACGTACTATACAAACGTGTTTGTGTGTGTGCGTGTTTGTGTGTGTGTGTGTGTGTGTGTGTGAGAGAGATGCTTATCAAGGCCGTGCAATGACGGTACGGAGCGTCAACCGTACCTTAATTACAATGCAAAATGGTGACTACGGTACCGAATGGCTCTGACGGTCATTGCACCGCCCTGATGCTCATACTACAAAAATTAACACGTCCAGCAGGCAACCTGCGATCTTCTTTGACCTGGGATGGCTTTCATCACGCACCTGCTCCATGCAGCAACCGCCACTGTCTGGTCAAAATCCACACAATAATGTCCACAGTCCACCCCACAAGCACTCTGTTGCTCATTGGAACGGCATGCAATTGATTCAGCAGCTTGCAGGTGCACTTGCCATCATGATGGTCAAATGCCTACTTGGTGTGTGTTGTCTGGCACTGAAGCAATTGGCCACAATGGCATGTGTGATAACTAGGGTTGGCCAGAACCATATATGTGCACTGTATATGACCGTATGTTTGGTGATTTCCCTGCCAAAATTACCGTATATACACGGCATATGTAGGGTTGGCCAGAACCATACATTTATAGGTATATACGGTGTACACACGGTATTTCTAGCAGGGAAATCACCATACATACGGTCATATACGGTGCAGATATACGGTTCTGGTCAACCCTACGTATATGTATGGTTCTGGTCAATCCTAGTGACAACAGCAACGGTTTGAGTCTTAAGCGAAGCGGCAGAATGAAATAAGACGGTTTAAGTATTCTTGAAAGAAGGAGTTAGTTTGCTCTGCAATCCAGCTGCCTAGATGCTGACATGTGGGTGTCAATGGAGCAGCTGTTCCTTGAAAGCATGTCAGCTCACAGAGGTTGTGATTATGATGTTCAGTTGTGACACCGTAAGGTGCACGCGCGCGCACACACACACACACACACAAACACACACAATTCAGTCTTGCCGCAATCACCTAAGCGCATTTCCCCCAGCCTTCGCACAACAAATGTGTCGCTCAACCTTTCCTTGCCTCGTGCTTGTACTGACAAGACTGCAAGTGTGCGTAGGCAGTATTCACGTGCGCAGGTTGGCACGCCGCCGACTTACGTGTGCATGATGTCTTTAATATGGAACACACTCACACACGTGCACGTGCAGGCTGACATGCCGCTCTCTCTTACCGTTGGTGCACCCCGTACGGCAGACGTCCCCCGTAACATGCTCCTGACGCCGCCGCCGCCGCCACCACCACTTTCCTGTGTGGTACTGTCTGAGGAAGGGGTGCCTGGGGGTACGTTTGTGAGGGCATGCCTTTTTTTTGCGTTCACACATGTTTGTGCGTGTTCATAAGTGCGCGCGCACGTATATTCGTGCTTGTTCGTAAGTGAATGCGTGCTGATTATGCATGGGTGTCGAATGCTTAATGTGAGTTGCAGCAGTGGTATTTGGAGTGGCATAGCAAGCACCATCAGTGCCTTCCTGCATGGCAGCGTATGGGAAGAACCTGCTGGTGTTGCAGGCAGAGCGTGTGCACACGTCCGTATGTGCTACTTCATACTTGCCAACATATTCACAAACACACGCACACACTCACACATACACAAGCACTAGTGGTTGCGTCATGTTAGTCCTGTTTGTATACGTGCTTTCATGTCTGGTGTTGTATGCACAGGCGAGCAAGGCACTGCAGAGGCTGACAGCAGCAGCAGGGTGGAAGCTCTGCAGCAGCAAGAACAGAAGCAGCAGCAGCAGCAAGAGCAGCAGCAAGAACAGCAGCAGCAGCAAGAGCAGCAGCAGCAGCAAAAGCAGCAGCAAGAACAGCAGCAGCAGCAGCAGCAGCAGCAAGAGCAGCAGCAGCAAAAGCAGCAGCAAGAACAGCAGCAGCAAAAGCAGCAGCAAGAACAGCAGCAGCAGCAGCAGCAGCAGCAAGAGCAGCAGCAGCAGCAGCAAAACCTGCAGCAACAGAAACAGCAGCAGAAGTCAGGAGAGCAAGAACAGCAGCAGCAGCAGCAGCCAGAAGGCAGGCCCACCTCATCCTCAGCACCCCACTCCCATGCGGCTGCCTCTTCGGTGCTTCTGTCTGACACCGTTGTGGTCGACAATTTCTCCACGGACCAGCATGGCGTTAACCTGCCCGCCATTGCCTCCGCCGCACAGGTTGGTTGCTGAACGTCTAGGGTTGGCCAAAAACATTTATATACGGTGTATATACGGTATTTTTGGCAGGGAAATCACCAAATATACGATTCTGGCCAACCCTATGAATGTCACAATCAACTCAAAGTCCGTGCCTTTATTTTCTTTTAGGGTAGGCTTGCGCACACACAAAAAGTGCAGATTGTCACAAACGCATCCAACATTGGCCGTGGCAGAACACAAGCGTGGGTGCACGCTCGTTCCCCGACTCCTCTTCATTGCAAGTTGTCCAGTCACGACAAAATAGGAAAGGTTTGAGAGAGAAGACTCGGCGTTGCCCTTGTGGCAGTTGTGTACTTGTGTTTACAGTGAAACCCTTTGTGTTAGGTTTAACAGTGGAACACAACAACACAAGCCATGCAGGATAGTAGGCTGATCGATTTGTGTGTTGCTGAACAGAGCGCTTGCACGATTACGCCTTGTTCCTTGGCTAGATGATGAATGGACCTTGATTATTAGACGAGTTCAGAAATGGAGGGTGACAGCCAGAGCACCTTCTTGCTCGCCTTTTGCTTCTGGAACCAGTTCAACACGTGTGAGGTCTTCATATTTGTGCACGCGAATTGTGTGAAGTCTTCACATTTGTGCACGCAATGCAAATGCAAATGCAAATGCAAAATTTGTGAGGTCTTTCACATTTGTGCACGCAAGTATATGCTCCTAATTCCTTACGTAATGCTTCTTGTGGCACCCCATTATCCATTGACAAACGTATCATTTGCAATTACACACAAACACACACGCATGCACAAACACACACACACACACGCACGCATGCACACACGCACACCCACACATGCACACACGCATGCACACATGCGCACGCACACACATGCACGCGCGCAGGAAGGCGTGTCTGCCTTGAGGCAAGGTGCAAACGATTACGTTGTGCTCCCCGTGCTTCCCACAGAGCTAGAGGCACGCATCAACATGCAGGTTCGTCCTGTGTGGCATTGTGTGCCGGCAGCTTTGCAAAGCTGCTGGCACAGGCATAGAGACGCATGCATCGCATGCACTCCTACTCAGTTGGTGCTTGTTGTGTGCTGGCTTGAGAATTGCTGCTCCACACTGTAGAGTGTGCATACAAACTAGGGTCAGATGTACGCGAGCGTTGAGCTCGTACTGCCGGCAGGTTCCATGTATTAAATGTCACTGCAACACGTGCCTTAAAGACACACACGTACACACACATACACACATAAACACACACACACACGCATTTAACCCACTCTAACTTAATAGGTGGCCCTACGAAGAGCTGTTCGCATCAAGGCTGAGGCTTCGTCCTCCATGCAGGTGAGTCACAAATGCTTCCACTTGCAGATGAGGACGGAATGTTCCATGGATGATTCAACATTTCGTCCTCCATGCAGGCAAGACACGATTGTCATGATTCGTGTTCAAACTGAAACCAGCGTACGAGTATTGTCCGCATAAATGTCTTAGAGGTCCGTCATCAACACGTATTTTAGAAAAAGGTTGGAAGACATGGATTCTTAGGCTTGAGGTCTATTACAAGCAAAAGCAAAGAGCCAGTAGAACTTGAACAGAAAAGGTGTACAATGTATAATATAAGTATACAATATAATATAATACAAGTGTACAATTAAATGTGCTCACCCATGCGGGCCAGGCAAGTTTCTCTGATTGGGCTGAGGTTGCTGCCAAGCTTACACACGCACACATACATACACACACATGCCCTTACACACAGTGTAATCACATGCGCAAGCTTGTCTAACACGCATACACACACACTCACACACTCGCACACACACACACATACACACACACGCCCATACACAGAGTGTAATTACATGCACAAGCATGTCACACTTGCAAACATACACACCCACTCGCACAATCTCATGCACACTCCCACACACACATGCGCACACACGTCCTCCATGCAGCTGTTGCGCTCCATGCTGCCAGGTCACGTCATCAAAAGGTTGAAAGCAGGCCAGACGTACATCGCTGAGCACCACGAGCAGGTGCGCGAGGACTCGACCGTCGCGCTGTCTGCAACTCCACAACCTGACTCCTCAAAACCTTTTGACTCTCCAGGATACTTAGGGCTGGCCAGAACAGAACGCATGTGGAGCATGTGCAATGCAAATTTTTTGGCATGGCAAATCTGCAGATGTACCAGTTTGAATCTCAGTCCTGGCCAGCCCTAACAACGTTGCACGTGCCTGTGCATTGCGTCTTCTTTTATACACACATGACTAAGAGTGCCAGAACCGCGCACCATGCGTGACTGTGTGTGCATGAGTTCTGTGCTTAGAATGACGAGTGAGCACCGAACATATGCAGCCCTGGCCCGCGGGTTCCGCATACTCATGGTTGGCCAGAACCATGTGCGTACCACATATTTAGGGTTGGCTAGAACCATATAAGTATATATACGTACCGTATGTATACGGCCGTATATTACTTATCCAGTTTTATACTGCAAGCTTTCGGCATTTCTACAGATAATTTTTTATGCTGCACATGGTATGTACATTAATCTGGTTTATATGCCGTGCATGTACGTATATGTGTATAATAATCCCATATATTGCCCTGGCCAACCCTACAAGTACTCATGCACTGGTGCACGTGCTGTGGTGTTTCTGTTCCCCGTAATCCAGCAGGCGATGCATCTGCAGCAGTCTTATTTTGCTGTAACAATCTCTCTGTGGGCCTCCAGCTGATTGTGTCAAACTACAAGTTGGTCTGGAACAGGAAAGTTCTCTTGCTTCGTGCCCTCTGCTGTCGTCACACCCACTCTCGCTCGTCCAAGTTTCTGGGTGCTTCAAGCCACACCTAGGGTTACCATCGACCCGCCAGCAAAAGGATGATGTACAAGTATAGCGGTAGACGACTGGTGTGGGTCAAGAAGACAATAAAATCAAAGAGGGCAACAGAAAGATGGGGAAATGCGCAGTTGATGTCAACACATGCAGCTTGGTGCCCTCACCTGAAAAAAAGCATCCGTTTCAAAAACATGTAAATAAATCTAATGTAATTTACATTTCAGGCCACTTGAGCGTTTCATGCACCCTCTGCATTTCATTCACAGGTCACTATCATGTTCTGCGACATCGTCGGTTTTACTGATGCCTCTGCCCACTGGCCCTCCAGCAGAGTTGCTCGGGTGGGTGTGGGTGGTATATGTGTGTGTTTTTGCGTGCGTGCTTATGAATATGTGTGCTTTGTAATTGTATCTAGGTTTGGGCAAGTCTCATGGGTACGTGTGGAGGTGGGGGTGGGGATGGAGTCGTGGGTGTGGGTGTGGGTGTTAGCATGGGCGTGGGCGTGTGGGCGGCGGTGGCGGTGGCGGTGGCGGTGGCAATGGCGATGGGGATGCAGGGTCAGTATTGCTTTTTTATGGCAGGCATCTCAGCTGACTGGCTCAGATGCCACACAGCCACAGCTTTCCGTACAAAACCTGCTGTGCTATCCTACCACTAGCAGCTGTTGATCCTTGTGGGAGCTGTTTGCTCACATATCAGGCCATCTGAATTCATCGCATCATGCATTGACTTCATGGCAGCAGGAAGTTGGCTATAAGTTGCAACCTGTGACTGACAAGTGTGGGTGGCGGTGTGGGTGGCGGTGGCGGTGGCAGTGGCGGTGCAGGGTGTGGGTGCAGGGTCAGTATGGCTTTCCTGTGACCTCTGCAAGACGCAGAGCAATCTCATTTGAACGTCAACTGCGCCTGTTGCCTCTGCCATGTGAAAAATCAGAACAGACGGCCTGCCTCAACCAAAAATCCTTGTTTGTTGTTTCGATCTGCAAGCCAAGGAACGCTGCCTACCCACTACCCACCTGCACAGACACTAACGATGCCCCTTTAGTCCGTTGTCTGCACCGCCGCTCTCTTAGGTGTTGATTCACGCAACGCTGCTTGCCCACCTGCACAGACACTAACGATGCCCCTTTAGTCCGTTGTCTGCACCGCCCCTCTCTTATGTGTTAAGTGCCTAAGTTAGGTCTGGAGTGTTAAGGGTCTCTTCAGTTTCTCTTCAGTGCTACTCTAAAGCCGCACAACGCTGCCTGCCCACCCTTAAGTGCTACGTGCCTGTAAAGCCGCATCGCACAACGCTGCCTGCCCACCTGCAGATGCTGAACGACCTGTTTGCCTCGTTTGACATCATCTGTGACCGTTACGGAGTGTACAACGTGGACACCATAGGAGATGGGTGCGTGCTAGCTAAAGGACCCTGCTGTCCATCCTGTTTTTGCTATTTGGCGCGTGCAAGCTGTTGTTGTGTAGGGACGGGCGGCCAGGGCCATTCTAACTACCAGCTCTATATGTGAAGGCATGGCCAGAACCAATTTTTTAGTGCCTACATGTCTATACTGTGTACATACAGAGCTCTTGGCAGGGATGTTTCCAAGTTTGTGGCCACACGCGGCATTCATGTAAATTTGTTCAACCCTTCATACGTGGGGCTGACCAGAAGCTCGCGCTTCTATATGCGACCACGTTCACATTTATGTGTACGTTGTTTGGCAAGCTCTAGTGAGCAACCATTGAATGGCAGGGTCATACACACGTCACATTCATACCTAAACCCCAAGCTTTGCATTCCAGACACGCATGAAAGGAGCAGTTGGCATGGAATAGTGTGTAGCTGTATATGGCATGTATTTTAACGGTTTGGTCTTACCTCAAGTGCTCAGTCCTGACCGACCTTGGCAGCTCTGACTAAACTGTGATGTACGGTTCTGACCAAACCTCACCGGTTCTGACCAACTCGCTACATACATGTAAAACAATGTGCCAGCACCACAAGGAGGTACACCATACCATGCCGTTCCCAGCCACAGGATGTTTCACTGCAGGTGTAGCGAGATCTCATCAACAACGCTACTCCTTTTCTTCATGCATTTCTGCAGCTACATGGTGCTGTGCGGGCACGATGGAGAGACGGATCACGCCCTGCGTGTCCTGCGGACCGCACGTGACATGATCGCCCTCACCAATGCTCCCCTCGCTCAAGGAGAGAAGCTGAGGGTGCGCATCGGCCTGAACACAGGGCCCGCCCACAGTGGAGTACTGGGCACAAAGCGGCTGAAATTTACGGTGTGGGGTGACAGGTGCGTCCTTGGTGCGGGCTATGCGTGCGTACTAGGTGGTGGGAAGTGTGACTTTGTTAGCTTGGGAGTTTGATGCGTGCAGGTCCAGGGAGGGCAACCCCCAAAAATGGGAGTCATTTTTTAGAGTAGTCAGCCAGCTCCCCAGTCCGCACTGTTCCAGACTGTTAACTGCAGACCTGTGTTTTAGAGCTTGCAAGGTTGTTTGCAAGGTTGTTTGCACGGTTGCATCGATAACTCACGAGTTGCGGCTCATTAAGTGTAGGCAGGAGAGATTGCTGAGTGGGAAAGGGGCAAACGACCATAAAAGCAAGAAGACCGAGACGACCTGAGAAAACGGCTGAGAGAAAGAGAGAGGATAAAGGACCAAAAGCCTAAAAAGGGAAAACCAGGTAGGGAGCTGGGCTTTGACACTCCTGCCTGCCCGCAAAACAGGCGCCGACACGGCAGAAAGGAGCCAGGAAAAAGGCACCAAAAGGGGCACAGGAACTTAACTAATCTACTGCCCCTCACCCCTTAATCGCACGGAATCAGTAAAGATGGTTGAGAAAGGGAAGCATACACTTTGTGCAGAAGTGCATCATATACCTACAAGATTGGCCCCAAATTGGTCAAAGCCTGGCTCCAAACCAGCATCTAACATCCACAATTATAAAATCATCTACTGGAATACACGTGATGTTGACTACCTTTCGACCCCAAGTACGGGCGTGGTAGTGTAGATTGGGGTGATACATGCCAAAAACGAGGTCTTTTCTACACAACACCACCCAGTCTGTTTGACACCAATTTTTTCCTGCCCATTTCTTGTTGCAAATCACAAGACGGCAATTTAGTTTCAAAAGGAGCATTTTTACATGTTTGCTCAAAGACACCCCCCCTTTGGACACCACCTCTAGAAGGGGTCAAACAGTTATACCAAAACTCCAATTAGATAACATGTTGGCCCCATTCACATTTCACGGTGAACTTTTATCACAGTCTGCAGCCCTGAGAGCAAAAACAAGGCTGAAATTCGCGCAGGTGTGGAGCGATATATATATATATATAATTTTTTATGCCAATTTCCCTTTGTCCCTTGTGGAAGTGCATCTCACTCAGAAGTAAGCTTTTCCTACCAATCAGGTGCAAAATAGCCACGAAATGCCAATTTTGTAGGAGCTTTATAGATGTGAATGTTTCACTCAATCAGATGAAGTGAAGGGGGCTTCAAATTTGATTAACCCGTATTGGTGTTGTAAGAGGGGGCTTTAGCACAGGGACCGGCATCGCATGAAATGTTCTATGAGACATCTCCATGGTTAGAATTATGACGCTTTTGGTGCAGGTTGCACCAAATTGAGCCCTTTTTGCACTGTTCTAAACACAAAGACGTAACTGTACACCGGTACAGACAATTAGAGCATACCCAGAGCGCCTTTGCTAACTCCTGGAGCAGGGGCAATGTGCATAAACTAGTCCCCGGGGGTAAGCAGGGTGCGTGCTAGCTAAGCAGCTTCTAAACTTCCTTCCTTACTGACAAATGTGTTCTGTACGTTTTTTTGGCTGCAGTGTGAATTGCGCGAGCCGCATGGAATCTTCAGGTGCGTGGGCTGATGGGATGCCTGCCTGCTTTTCAACACACTCGTACTCTCAGCAAGCAAGTTGTACAGGAAAGATGGTGTTAATTAAGAAAACACGTGACTTCATTCAGCAGGCTGTACATTTTGTGTGCTGGGGTGGGGGGGGGGGCTTTCTTCTCAAGTTGAATTGCACTAAGTCAATTAACCACTGCTGCCTTTTAAGATAGAAATAAATGCACCTCCACGCATTCCCTTACAATCTGCCTGTGCATGTGATGTGCTTCCTGCGTTGCAGCTGATGTTTTGATCAAATGCCTTTTCAAAATGCCAGTGGTGAACAACTTGAAAGATTGCGGAGCGTTTGGCACTGTATGCACGTTTGACACCGTGCACGACATACGTTTGACACTGTGTGTACATTTGACACCGTGTATGACGTACATTTGACACTGTGTGCACATTTGCATGACGTACGTTTGACACTGTGTGTACATTTGACACCGTGTATGACGTACATTTGACACTGTATGCACATTTGCATGACGTACGTTTGACACTGTGTGTACATTTGACACCGTGTATGACGTACATTTGACACTGTATGCACATCTGCATGACGTACGTTTGACACTGTGTGTACATTTGACACCGTGTATGACGTACATTTGGCACTGTGTGTACATTTGCATGACATACGTTTGACACTGTGTGTACATTTGGCACCGTGCATGAAAAACGTTTGGCACTGTGTTTACATTTGACACCGTGCATGACGTACGTTTGGCACTGTGTGTACATTTGGCACCGTGCATGATTACGTTTGGCACTGTGTGTACATTTGACACCGTGCATGACATACGTTTGGCACTGTGTACTCTGAATGCACGTTCCTGGCCATCCCTGAGCGTATAACACTCCTACCACCAAAATCGTCTGTGCTCATGGGCCGTGCCTTGCCTCTCACTCGTTGGTCCTTGTTGTCATGCTGGTTATCTCCATTATCTTGCACAGGCATTCCTGGGAGCATCCAAGTCACCAGCAACACCCACGTAGCAGCCTGAGCTCAGTCAGATGTTCAATCACTCTCAAATGTCTGTGCTGCTTACGTGCAGGTTTTCCTGGGAGCATCCAATTCAGTAGTGACACCTACGCAGCAGCCTGGGCTCAGATGTTCGATCGTTTTCAAAATGTCTGTGCTGCTTACGTGCAGGCCTTTCTAAGAGCATCCAAGTTACCAGCAACACCCACGCAGCAGCCTGAGCTCAGATGTTCAATCGTTTTTTCAAACGTCTATGCTGCTTACGCGCAGGTTTTCCTGGGAGCATCCAAGTCAGTAGTGACACCTACGCAGCAGCCTGGGCTCAGATGTTCGATCGTTTTCAAAATGTCTGTGCTGCTTACGTGCAGGCATTCCTGGGAGCATCCAAGTCACCAGCAACACCCACGTAGCAGCCTGAGCTCAGATGTTCAATCATTTTCAAATGTCTATGCTGCTTACGCGCAGGTTTTCCTGGGAGCATCCAAGTCAGTAGTGACACCTACGCAGCAGCCCTGGCTCAGATGTTTTCAAATGTCTATGCTGCTTACGTGCAGGCATTTCTAAGAGCATCCAAGTCACCAGCAACACCCACGCAGCAGCCTGAGCTCAGATGTTCAATCATTTTCAAATGTCTATGCTGCTTACGCGCAGGTTTTCCTGGGAGCATCCAAGTCAGTAGTGACACCTACGCAGCAGCCCTGGCTCAGATGGGCGCCCCTAACCAGGTAACTCAGGGTAATTCCGCCACAGGGTAACAGAGGGAGGCACCAGAATGGTCGGCATCCTTTCTGATATTTTCACATCTTCCAGGATTATCGACATCCTGTTGTCCAAAAAGGATGTTACAGAATCAGAAAGCAGAGCAAGGCAAAAGCCATTGCGTGCTTCTGAACGGGCCTGTTTCTATTGAATAGCAGCTTACACAACCTATGAGGGTTTACCATGTCCTAGCTTGGCTCCGGTGGGCTGCTTGCGCTTGGCCATATACTTGGTAGCCTAATCCTCAAAACAAAGATAACGATGTCTAACATCACCATCATCTACCTTGTCTTGAAAGCCAAGGAAATAGAATGGGCTCGCTGTCAGCTGGTGCCCCTCTTTAAGTACACAGCCCCCATCATGAGCATTCTTTGAGCATCGTAACAGGCTGAGCGGTGTGGCTTTTGCCTGCTTATCTGTGCAGCTGTTGTGGTTTGTTATGCACACCGCAGATTAAGAAAAGAAATCTTGCTCTGCTGCACTCAGTACACGTCTGAGTTCCTCCTATATAAGATATTGTGTCTCCAAAGCATTCCCTCTATATATCAATCTCTCTCTCTGTCTCTCTCTCTCTCTCTCTCTCTCTCTTTTCATCATGAATTGCAGGCCTCTCTGGCATGATTTGCAGAGAAAAGCGACTCCTGCATGTGTGCCTCCCTCGCCACCCATAGGATGAGCTAGTGTCCTGCCATTACGTTGTCCTTGTGTCAATGCGCACACAGCCTGTCAGCGCTGACATATCATTCCGTCAAACCCTGATTGTTCCAACCGCACGGCAGCGCCTTGTGCTAGCTACTGTTTTTCAGGAGCGTGCCTTTTTCTTTACAATGTGTGTGCGTGCTCAACATCAATGTACACATTGGTGCAGGAGGGGAAGCAGCACGCAGCGCAGACGTTTGGCAGCAGCGTCAAGAGCGAAGGCAGCAGTCAAACCGGTCTGGAGTTCCAGTTTGAACCGTTGGGGGAACGCACCATAAAGGGCAAGGGCCTTCTGTCGACATTCCTTGTCAAGGTGAGGGTGCATGGTGCTGGGGGACGGACAAATTGACTTTTTAACCGACTTTTTAAATTGCCAGCAGCAACCAAGAGGCAACACATGGATGAAGTGTGAGCTATAAGACACAACAGACATGCGTTCGCTCGCATGCCCATTTCAAATATGTGAGACTCTTGTGCCCTTCTCATTATTGGTTGGGATTTGCGTCAAGTAGTGTGTGTGTTTGAAAACAAGCTGAGACTTATATTCCCCAATTCTTTTTTATTTGATGGCAAAATGTGCGTGTGCTTGACTCAAGTGTGTGTATGTGTGTGTGTGCTGTGTGTGCGTGTTTATGTGTATGGTTATGCGTGCGCATGCTTGCAGTACAATGCTGAAGTAGCTTAACACGTGTAAGCTTTGCTTGGCCATTTGCGTGCACACATTGATTTTAGCTGAGGCTGTTGTTTACATGTGCGTGTTTGCAATTACAGGAGGGTGAGTGGGCTACAGCCCTCGGCAACTTTCAAGCCATTCAGCAACAAGCGTGGGCCCCCACAGCAGGTGTGCTTTAGTAATGAATGTGCAGGGTCGGCCCAATCCATGTGTGTAGTCTATCTAACTTTTCGTCTCACCATATCAAATATTGACGCATCAAGTTTCTAGCACTTGCGTGATATCATCATTTGTGTTATCATTTTTGTTTGATGCTGCATATAATTTCTTGAAGCCTATAGCATTGTCGACGTATTTTCCCCTCCTGACTGAGCTGCTCCAAGCCTAGGCCTGACTTTCTAAATGCAAAAAGACACTCAAGAACCGGATTTGATGAATGGTTGTGTCGATTTTATTGGCTGGTGGGACCTAGGCTACTAGACCTCTGTCCATTTTGGAGCACGGCAGCTCACTCCAAGGGGTTGGCGTTTTAGCAAGGTCTGCATGATGGCAAATAAGATCATGTAGATGGTGAACTCCTCAGGGTCACCCATGCAATAGATCAACGTTAAGACCATTCCCTTCCGCTGGACCCTTCCAACTCCTGCCTCACGGTTGTGTCAATTTGCAGAGGGCATCAAAGCCCACAGCGCCGGCTTTAATGAGGGCTTCCGTGCTGGGGCCTCCTCTGCAAAAACGAGGGCCATCACTTCAAGGTGGATGGTCTGAAGCATGCTTGCAAGCATCTCTGCAAAGAGGTCAAAGCAAATACCTAGTGCAAAGCTTGTGGGAAACAGGCTCAAAGCTTACACGGTAACCTGCGCCAGAGCAAGCCTGTTGGTAGAAAGCTCAGCTGCTGCAAAGGAGCCTCTAGTTGAGATGCATCATTTTTTTAGAAAGCAGTGGCTGCTCTTACCAGACGATGCAGGCATGTATTTGAAAGAGGATTGTTGCTGACACGCGATGAGTGTACATGCTGCTGTTGGTTGGCAAATTTTGAGAGGGCGTGCTCGTAGAGAGAGGCTGACATCTCCTTGTCAGGGGGAAGAAAATACGAGAGCTTGCTAGCAGGGCACGCACCTGCTGTGAGACATCTTATAAATGCGAGGCCTTCCTTTCCTAAGGGCTGCGCAACCCGCATCGTCAGGGGGCAGACTGTGAGAGCTTAGCTTGCTAAAAGTGGCTTCCCCTCCCACACACTGGAACATAATACGCACAGTAATTGTAGTAATGATGACAATGAACAGATATTATTAGTAATTATAGCTAGACGGTCTTACCCGCTGTCTGTCACATGCAGGAAAGTGTCCGACTCTGCCGCCAACGCAAGTGATGGATCCTCACGCTCCAACAACCCCTCTGGCCCCCATCCCCGCTCCTCCACCGCACGCAAGCGCTCGTGGCATGCAGACCTGAGCTACATGCAAGCCAGCATCCCAAGTACTTCTGTAGCTCCAGCTCCTTCGTCCCAACCCCTACCCCTCCCCCCTGCGCCAAGGCCAGCAAGTAACCCTGCTGTACAGGATCCCCCTCCCCCTCATCCAAGGCCGACGCCCCTTCCGTCCCCCTCTGCCTCCAAAAACAGCTCAGCTCAGTTGCTGGGCACTCCCCTGGAATGCCCTCAAGATGCCACCATTCAAGACAGGCTGTCAACGCCCGCTGGCACTGCTGCACTGGCAGTGGTGTCCTCCCCCTCTGATGCAGCTAGCCAGCGCCTGCAGTGGCAGCGCAGCAACATTGGCTCAGCCCACGCAGGGTCCCTCGTATCGGAGGGGGGGGCGATTCAGGTAAGGGTCAGTAGGTGGGTGAGGTGAGGGTGGGTGGGTGGGTGCTTCATGACTAGGGTTGGCCAGAAACCTATATATACGGTGTATTTACGGTATTTTTGGCAGGGAAATCACTAAATTTACGGTCATATACGGTGTATATATACGGTTCTGGCCAACCCTATTCATGACTCTTGTCAGTGGCAGTGAAAGGTGCCAATGGACACGCTGTGTGCGTCAGTCACACAAGAGAGAGTTTTGCATGAGCCCGAGTGCCGCTGCAATACGCAAATGGCAGGGATTTCGGCAGCGAGCAAGCAACTCACACGGGCTCTGAGCTTGCATATATTTTGACTCATGCGCAGGCTGAGTATCCGCAGCAGATGCACGCCTTGCCCCCCCATGCTGGGCGAGATAAGAGCAGTGGGGCAGGATCTGGAGGAGAAGAGGGCGGCGGCAAGGACCTGCATCACCTCAGCGCTGAGGCTGCTGCGTTCACGGCAGCCATAAACGCAGCAGGTGGTAGTGGGCAACAGAAGCCCAAGCCAGCAGGTGAGACATAAAAACATACTCACACACACACACACACTCACACACACACACGTGCATGCACACCTGCGCGTGCGTGGTTAATTGATTGTATACATCCACCGGTCACCGTGCTTGACCGTTTGTATGGTAGCATCCCTGCTAAAAACACCGTATACACACAGTATATGTATGGTTTTGGCCAGCCCTGCGGGTCGTTATGATGTGCAGACATGGCTGGCATGCAAACTCCTTTCCTAGGACCAGCACTATGTCCTTGAAGATGTACAGATCTTCTCCTAGGTTGTGCACTCACAGTGCATCTGCAATGCCGTCCAGATTCTCTAGCATGATGTCCGCAGCACGCTTCAATATGTTGCCCACATAGTCCTCTAGTACCACTATCCACACATCTATGTACGCGCGCGCACACACACACACACACACGTGCATTCACAGGTCAATCTAAATCTCCAGCCTCTTCTGCAGACAACATGCTGAGCCACGTCCTGACCCGTACCCTCAACTCTCCTCAAAACTCGGTGGAGAACCTGAAGGATTTGGGCAGACAGCAGCAGCAGCAGCAGCAGCAGCAGCAACAGCAACAACTGCTTGGTCTCTCGAGCCACAGCGAGGTCAATAGATCAAACACTGCCCCTCAACTCTTCCTCGACGTGCGCTCTGCGTCTACTACAAACTTCCCACTGCCAGTGGTGGATCTACCTGGGGTGAGGCCCCCTTGCAGTAAGCAAAGGAGCTTCAGCACAAGCACAAGGAGGCCTCCTGACAAGCGAGGGTCCTCTGGGCTGAGCAAAGGCAAAGGAGGAGGGGGACGGTTGAAAGAAGTCGTAGGCGCTTTGGGGAGTTTTCTGAGCACAAAGGGAGATGCAGGAGCAGGCGCAGCGTTGAGGTGAGCCACTGTCCTTCCTGGTCTAGTACAGGCTTAAGGCTTAAGCATACGTACGCATGCGCACACATGTCGTGCACACGCATATGCACACGCACACACACACACATCCACACACACGCATGCATGCGCGTATACATAGCACGACATGCATATAACACCATACATAACAAACACAAGCAAACATATACAAGACAAAAACGCGCACTCACATGAGGCAAAGGCATGAAAAGAGGGCAGGGGGATGCCAGTACCTTTAGTGGCCTTGGTCGCGTTGCATGGGATCGTATCGTTTTGCAACTCACTATCTTGCGTCCTTGGTCGCGTTGCATGGGGTTACTACACCGCACAAAGACGCACTGCGTCTGGATCATTCTCATACATTTGCATGCCATGGCAGTCAGTCAGTGCGTGGTAGAGGCCATGTCGTCAAGGGTATCATGTGCAGGCCTAAGGCTGCTCTAGCTTGTGCTCACACAAGCTTGGTGCTCTTCTTCTTTAGGCTCGCTGGCCATCATCATCTGTGAAGACGTCCGCTTGTATACTTTCCTCTTGCAGGGACGCTTCGAGCTCTGCGGAGAGTAACAGCCTTGCTCCACGAGTACCCTTACAGGGCCGCACAGGTGCGCTGTTATTAAGTTGGCCAGAACCTTATGTGTGCACCGTATAGGACCTGTTGGTGACATCCCTGCCAAAAACCAAAAATACCGTACATGTACCACCATATGGTTCTGGCCAACCCTTTATCGTAGGGCTATTGGTAGTATTGCAATTTTATAATCAATTATTTAGGTACCTTGCAATGTTCAGTACGCAAGCAAATTAAGAAAATTTTGGCCTCGCAATACTTTTGACTTCAAAATGCCGAATTCTAGCTGCAGCCTGCAGGTCTTGGGTTTGTATCCCTGCCAAAATGCATCTTTTTGCTATGCATTTAAAGCTTTGTGCCATCCATCTTGAATGAGGTGAAAATGAAATGAGACGACCCAAGGAAACACAAATCCTCTCACGGATGAAGAATACAACAGAGAGAAGAGCACGGAGAAATGCTCAAAAGCTTGCAAAAAATGGCTGATTGTGAATTAATTTGGCTGGCCTTGCGATGCCCAAATGTTCGCAATTAAATTATGCTAACTAGGCACCTTGCAATAAGGAGGAGTAGCAACACTTTAGCAGCCCTACGGTATATAATGATAAGCTGCTGTGTAAGAACAGTATGCTTAGGCAGGGTTGTTCAGTTTGGGGTTCGGTCAAAAGTTCGGGTTCGCAAACTTTCACGCATTTTAACGAACCCTAAAAATGCCGTTTGCGAACTATTAAAAGTTTGTCAAACTTTAAGCCCTTTTTTCGAACTTTTAGGTCCAAAATTGCAGCCCAATATGCAGAAAAAGAGCCCTAGTTGGCCGTCAAACGTTCTGTTTTTTTGTGCACTGATTGTAATATTTATATTTATACAAGACAACAGAAGCATGTTTTTGTCGAGTAGTGAACACGGAAACCAGCAAAATCCTCCATTATTGAAATCGCACATCGAACTGCTCAAACAGTTCAAGGGTTCTAGAACTTTCACGAACTTTATCGAACCCTTGCTCCCTAAAAAACGAACTGAACAACCCTGTGCTTAGGGCTGTGCAATGACACCGGCATAGCGATTTTGCACCATAATTACGGTACGGTTGACGGTCCGTACCGTCAGAACGTCAAAATGACATTGTTTCCAAAATGAATGTGTCTGGGTTGGGGCTGCATCAGCTCAGGGGAAGGGCCCAGCAGTGGCTTGCATGGAAACTCAAAAGTCGGACGCAATGCTTAATTCCTGGTTGTTTTTTTGTGTATTACCGTACTGTACTTATATCACCGCGCTACGCAAACTTTTTTGACCCCCTCACAGTGTGTTGGGAGCAATTTAATAACTAAGTTACAAGGGCCTCGCAAAGCTCGCATTACAATTAATTAATTTTTAGCATAAACAGGGACAGGCTGGGAAAGCCTCCCAAGCTGCCCCTCAAGGCCCCCAAGGTAGACAAACAGCTTGGGAGGCTGGCCCTCTATTGGGAAGGAAGGACACCAAGAGGAAGGGCGCCTTCATTCCCTTCACATGTGCACGCACGCACATGTGCACGCACGCACACACACATGCACACACACATGCACACACACACGCACATGCACACACACACATGCACACACATGCACACACACACACACACATGCACACACACGCACACACATGCACACACACATGCACACACACACGCATGCACACACACATGCACACACACACCCTAAGTGCATGCAGACACGCATGCGCGCACACACACACACAAGTACACAACGCACTCACACACGTACGTATGCAACAGTATACACACGCACGTACACAACGCACGCACACACACGCACGTAAGCGCACGCATGCACACGTACGCATGCACGCACACGTACGTTCGCGCACACACACACACATGTATGGGACATGTATAAATATGTATACACACACACGTACACACGTATGCCCACACACACACACATACGCACGCACGCACAAGTACACAATGCATGCATGCATGTATGTACACCACCGTACACACACACGCACGTACACAATGCACGCTCACACGTACGTGCACGCACACACACACACACACACACACACACACACACACACACACACACACACGCACGCACACACGCACACACACACATAAACACGCACGTACGCGCACGCACGCACACGCACGTGCATACGCATGTAGGTGCAGCTCATAGGGCCAGAAGGTCCTCGCATAGGCTCGCATTGTGTTTATTAACTATGTGTTGCCCCTCTCGCATTGCTTGCATTGGGGCTTATTAATTGGGTTTTGTTTAACCTCGGATTGGTCACGGTACAGTACGGTATTCATAAACAATTGTTTAAATAGAAAATAACTGTTTTGGCTGGTTTTGGGCTGAAATAAAAGCCAAACGGCCAAGCTATGGTCAAAATTGTACTGTACGGTGGGCACCGTCTTGTACGGTCTGACACCGTAATTTAAGCCGACCGTAATTTGGACCGTACTGTACATGGTAATTACGGTCGGTACCGTAGTTACGGTCCAAAATCCTACATTACGGCGTAAGTGCACAGGCCTGGTTTTTTTGCTGCTCAGCTTCACCGAATGTAGGAGGGGAATTTACACAAGGTCGACCATCCAAAGCTTGAGAAACATTGAACCGGCCAAAACTGAAGCCCTCCTAATACAAGAGTAACAAGAAAATTAGCAGGCTGGGCCGTTGACACCCATACCTGCCAACAAGGTCAGCAAGAAGAGAAATTCAAGAGGAAGAGGGGAAAACTAAACCTAAGCTCTGACTAAAGACCAGGTGTAAAAGATGGTTCCTACAGCGCAAGCTGTGGCAAGACAATTCCAACTGACATTCAGTTGCACTCGCCTCCAAGAACGTGAGTACTTCTGCAGCAGGCTGCAGAGTACTCTGCAGTTCTATTCCGGCTCGGCTCCACCGAATGTAGGAGGGGAATATATACAAGGTCAACCATCCAGGACAACTACAGTCGTAGAGCGGTCAGCCGCGGCCTGAAGTCTGTGCCGTGAGAGCAAAACGAGAGCCACGGCATCGTTAGTAGCAGCATGAAGAGGCGAGGGGGGGAAAGGAGTGAAAATTGCGGCTGCAGGACCTTGGGAAGAAGGCATAAGCAGGGGCAAAGGCTAAAGCATAGGGAGAAAACTCTCGCGCATCTGGTCAGCCTCTGGCACACAAGGCACGGAGCGCTTCCATCATCTGCACATCACCCTGCAGCAGGCAGACGTGTACCTCTGCATTACAGCTAAAGCTAGGAGGAACTACAGTGCTGCGCAACGTCCTCTGCAACAGGCCAGTAAGACCTTTGCAACTAAGCTGAACAACTGTCCACAGAGCCTCCCCTCTTGGGACGCAACCCTCAAGGAAACCCTGACAATTAGGAAGCTAACAGCCCTAGACCTCTCTTGGGACGTCACCCTCAAGGCCAATTAAGAGCAAACGAAAAAGCCAGCAGGGACTCTTGCCCCACGACTGCCGCAACGTGGCTTACCCCACTGCCCAAAGCAACTTCCTCTCTTGGGACACAGCACAGCCCTCAAGGAAATTGCAACCCCTAGGCAAGGCGCCTCCTGACTCGGACCAGAACAGCGAAGCCACCTGCACCTCTACGCCCCTCAAGCAAGCTTCCTCTCTTGGGACACAGCACAGCCCTCAAGGAAACTTCGATCCCTACACAAGGTGCCTCCTTCACAACAGGCAGCGAGGCCAACCGCCTTGTAGCTGCCTCTCTTAGGACATAGCCCTCAGGACAGTACAAAAGGGGCAGACCCCTCTTTGCTCGCAACGCCCTCGGCGCACCTCCAACTCCCTACTCATCAGACCACACGAACTGGAACCTCCAACGGACCGAAATTACTCGCCTGTACGCTCGCCTGTACGCTGCCAGGCCCTAAGCTGCGCGGTTGCTGCTTGCCTTGGGGTCTGGCCACGGACGTGCATGGGGGTACCCGCCGACTTCCTCTTTCACGCGCGTTTGTCGTTCCCATCATCAGAAAACTAAACCTAAGCTCTGACTAACGACCAGGTGTAAAAAGATGGTTCCTACAGCGCAAGCTGTGGCAAGACATTTCCAACTGAAATTTGGTTGCACTCGCCTCCAAGAACGTGAGTAATCCTGCAGCAGGCTGCAAAGTACTCTGCAAATTTTTTGCTGTGAAAAGTTGAGACCAGGATTCGAATCCTGGTCAAGATACAAACTTGTTTAGACCTTTGCCTTTCTTTTTCCTTTTGCTTTCAATATTACTACACCAATCATTTACAAATTTCACACATGCAACATTTGGAATATAGGAGGAAAGAGCCATATGGGGTCAAAATGCCATTTTTTGGCTTTTTTTGCGATGTTTGGATCGTACCGTCAACCAGCTGTCATGCACCGTCATGACAGTCCCCAAACTCCGAAATTACAGTATGACACCGTCATTTACGGTGTCAACCATCAGACCGTCATTTACAGCAACTGTCAGACTGTATTTTGACGGACCGTACCGTCACACCGTCATTGCACAGCCCTGAATATGCTATACCGTACATGTACTCACCACCCCCCCCTGGCAAAAGTTTTATTTTACAGCAACCAGAATTATTTGTTTTACAGTAACATTCAGCAACCACCCCCTCTCAAAGGCGAGGGAGTTCAAAGGCCAGCACACGGTTAAGAGTTGCCTGAACTAATGCTTGCATCTCAAGCGTTGCCAGAAGAAGGTGCAGAGCCCCTCCTTGTCTAGACTCAGACATCAACGTTACAGTGTGCTTTCCCTTTGCTTGTGTTGTAGACCCCCTTGATTTGAGCCATCCGGGGAGGAGGGACAAGCAAGCACCATCGCTTAAGGCAGCAAGTTCGTCTCTGTCATCAGAGCCCAAGAACAAAGGATCTCCCAAAGTGCTTGAGTGGCTGAAAAAGAGGGTGGTTAAAGATGGCGAGAGCTGACTGACACAATGCTCCAAGGATACAACTAGGTATCCTGAAGTACATCCCTTGTTCCTTGATTCATTTGATTTTCTTTCTGTCCATCGCATCGAGCATGCTGTGCATGCTGCATTTAGTACGCCGCACCTAAATCACCAGTTTACTTGTATTACTTACTTGTATTACTTGTATCACAAGTAAGCAGAATTTGCGCGTTCGCTGCAGCGTTGTTTGCCGGCAAGGTCACGAGGGATGTTTTTTAGGTTGGTCGCATATTGGAACACCTGTACAAAATTGCCGACACCTCTCGAGTTGATAGTGGCGATCATGGTTATGTTTGTGCGCGTTCTTGAGTAGAAGAGCTAAAAGGGTCACCAAATTGGTGTTCTCACCCATTTTGTTGTTTTAATGGTATTTCTTATTTTTCACCCATGTTACAAACGAGGAGTGAGTGGGTGGTCTGAAGTGGTGAGTCAATTGCTTAATCCTTACAGTGGTCGTACTAGCAATTTTTACTGTTGAAAAGCCTTTGTGCTGGGATTTATCTATTTTGGACTTGCGTGCGGGAGAAGAAGTCCGTTGTTTATCTTTAGAGCGTGCACGTTTGGCTTGGACATGTCCCCGATTTTTTGCCCTGCTATTTCACCCATGTAGTGTGATCAAATTTGTCTAATCATCAATGGATCAATTTAAGTCCATTTCGTGTTTTGCCTTTCATGCTCAACATTGATCAGCAATAACTCTGAACACAATGGAGTTTTGTAGCAAATAACAAACCACCATATGTTATGACGACACACACGTGCGCACGTGGAACACCGCATGCGTGGTGCAGAAACCTAGTGGGTTACAAGGATGGCCTACAGCCCGAGTCTCTGGCTGATGGCAATTGGCTGGTGAAACAAAATCAACCAGTGTCGAAAATTGAAACTACAAACTTGAGGAGTCTGTATGAGTCTTTGATTCAGGAATGCATTGATCTCAAAATCAGTGATACTGTGATGACAAGTTAAGAAAGGAATAAATTCAGAGCTTGAAGGAGCAAACACACGCAGAGTCTTAAACATTCTTTCAAAAAGGTCTCT
>Ga0307942_1000116_pt1 | contig 43398 bp, 46 predicted proteins | sample OrgLakmetagen175_FD_201846 | JGI IMG/M metagenome (GOLD analysis project Ga0307942, IMG submission 201846) | Saline water microbial communities from Organic Lake, Antarctica - #175 | ecosystem: Environmental > Aquatic > Non-marine Saline and Alkaline > Saline | place: Antarctica: Organic Lake... | reverse complement strand
TTGTTTGTTTGTTTGTTTGTTTGTTTGTTTGTTTGTTTGTTTGTTTGTTTGTTTGTTTGTTTGTTTGTTTGTTTGTTTGTTTGTTTGTTTGTTTGTTTGTTTGTTTGTTTGTTTGTTTGTTTGTTTTTTTGTTTGTTTGTTTGTTTGTTTGTTTGTTTGTTTGTTTGTTTGTTTGTTTGTTTGTTTGTTTGTTTGTTTGTTTGTTTGTTTGTTTGTTTGTTTGTTGAGGAAGGATGATGGCTTGGCTAGGCACTGAACGGAATTTGGCAATCATAACAAGAGCAGGTTGTAGAAATAATCAATTTGGAAGCGCCAGAAGATAAGTAAATAAAAGCTCCTTCACAGCTTAAAATGGTTTCTGTTACATTGGCATGCCTTCCTTTTGTTCAGGTTTAACATAGGAACAAGCCATGCACATGTACTTTATCCATCTGCGTATTTGCCCTTATACAGAGAGTTTACAGAGTAAGCCATCAGTCAAAACATGTGCTGCTAGGCTGCGTTTGTAAATTTGTGATAATAATGCCCTTCTACAGTACACCCACACAGCTGCACACACATCAGACCTGATTGAAATACCGTACGCTGTCAGCATTAAGACACGCCATTTACTCTGCATACGCATGATGATTAAAACACACTCATGCGCACAATTCGACCTACTAGACGTACACCATCCATTTTGCAAAGGTCTGCGTGCACCGCCAGCCCAAGCGAGCAGTGGCGGCGCAAGCCAGGCCTCCGTACGCCGACTGCTATCTCTACTGAGCCCAGAGGGCCGCCGCCCTTGCTTGCCCTTGTGTAGGTGCGCACCAGATCCCCTTTGATTTGGCTTGTGCACAGCTGTACAAGCGGGCAAACCTCACCACATCCTTCTCCACCTTCCATGGACTACCGGTATGTGTATGTTTGTTAAAACATAAAAGACTGTATATTAGCCCTGTATTCCTTGAAGCCCTCGTATCCCCCTCTATCTAATTTTGATTCGGCCTGTTTTGGCTTTTTCCATCTTCAGCCCGAACCGCATGCCTGAAACTTCAGGAAATGACAAATAAATAAAATGAAATTATCATCACGATCTAAATCCATCCAAACTACTTCAGCTGTCCCTTCTTCCCTCACGCCTCCTCCCTCCAGCATGCCCGTGGCAATGGCAGCTGCTGGAGCTGTTGTATCTACCTTAGGTTTGATTGCTTGGGTGCGTGTACACACACACACACACACACACACACGCACACACACACACACACACACACACACACACACACACACACACACACACACACACACACACACACACACGCACACACACACACACACACACACACACACACACACACACACACACACACACACACACACACTCACACGCGCACACACACACACACACAAACACACAAACACACACACATACACATACACACACGAGCGCGCACACGCTCTAACACATACACACACATCCAAACACGCACATGTACCAAGGAGTTTCCGTATCACCCTCCACGTTAACATCCTACTCTACCTTCCTCTTTTCCTCCTCCTCAGGCGGATGCGCGACGTCGGAGCGAGAAGCCCATCATTCAATTGCCCTCGGTGCCCTCAGCAGCAAACTTTCACCAACAAGTTCTGAGCCGGTGTCATAGTTTGTACGAGGACTACAATTGCGTGCCAGGACTTACCAACGGGCATGTGGAGACCATATTTGCAGCTAAGCTCAGGCGCAAGCCCGCTGTGGAGGTAACGTGTATGCATTCTCTTTTCAAGTGCTATATGTATTTGTGTGTTCACGAGCTTGCATGTGTGCATGTGTCACCGCTAGTGCACTCGTACTAGACGCAGCAGTTCGCACACTCAAAAATACAACACCTCACAGCAGGCAGGTGAGTAGTGCCATTCATGGCAGCCACAGGCTATATGTCCCTCATCCTGAGCCGTAGAGCTCAGCAAGCCATCTGTCCCTCTCTCATGTGCCTCTAATTTTTCGTAGTATGCGCGCGAGTGCCTCATGATGGCAGACAGAGGCTGTGTGGCCCTTGACTGGGATCATGAGGCTGAAAGCCTCCCTGCTGACGCGCCCATTGTGGTCCTCATGCCAGGTGAGGCGCGTTTGTGTGTGGGTTGTTTGCGTTGTGTGGGTGTTTGCGCGTGTGTGTGCTGATGAATTGCAACGTTCTTTTGGTGTGTGTTAGAGGTAGCCATTAGATTTACTTTTTGTGGCCCTCTGCCAACATTGCATTATTACGTTCTACTTGTGTATTGTTTACTAGGTGACGTACTACTCCAAAGCGGCTTACTAAAGTGACTGAACACTATAATAATACTTACACATCTGCTACTGTTCACTTGCACTGAGTGAACTACTTACAATCAAACCCTCTTCTCTCCGCTTTGTAGTTTTCATTCCACCTAACTCTAATCCTAAAGCGCCTTGCACTCCAATCAAACCAGCACCCACTTCCCGCTTTGCAGGGCTGACAGGAGGCAGTGGGGACTCCTATATCCTGCATGCCGTGGTGAGAAGGACTGATGTGATGGCTGATGTGAAGCTGGTAGTAAATATGACCGTATACATGTACCGCATATGACTGTATATTTGGTGATTTCCCTGACAAAACTTCCGTAAATATACACTCCACATTTATATGGTTCTGGTCGACTTAACTGGTAAGGCTGTGGATCGCTCATGCGTGGCTGAGGATGCAGCTGAGGAGGGTGCAGCTGAGGAGCAGGACTGGTAGGGCTGGTGAGCAGGGCTGGCCAGATCACTCTTTTATATGATGAGGATGCAGCTGAGGAGCAGGGCTGGCCAGATCACTCTTTTTATGATGAAAGTGCAGCGGAGGAGCAGGGCTGGCCAGATCACTCTTTTTTATGATGAGGGTGCAGCTGAGGAGCAGGGCTGGCCAGATCACTCTTTTTCATCCTGCGTAATTTGGATCTCTCTGCTGAGCTGCTGCCAATGCTTATGCCCTAATGTACAAGCAGGTGCCTATCCCCACAGATCAGTACCTTAGTATATATTAGGCCTCTAAATCATGGTTCTGAGTTCTTAAAGCCTAGAGATAAGGGTCTTGACCAGTTTTTTCCATCCTTCATCCCTAAGACAATGATGATGGTTCTCTAAGTCTGTCGTCATTCTTTAATACGTGAGATAGGCGTCCAGCACCCTGAGAAGCATGCACATGACGAATGCCCAATCAGCAGACAGCCCCATATCAATGCAAACGGTCAAATGTTCTGCAACACATAAAGGTTTATACATGCACGCGTGTGCACAGACACAAACAGCTGCTTGGCTACCCAAATATTCCGCGTCCCGTGTTTAAAAAGCCACATGGTTTGAAAAATGTGAAGAAGCACACAGAGGAGTGGAGCCACTCAAAAGTGCTTTGAAAACACGCAGGTGCATGCACGGAAACTGGGCATGCGTGCGGTGGTGTGCAACGGCAGGGGCACTGCACAAAGCCCTGTGACCACCCCCCAGTACTATTCAGCAAGCTACACGGGTGATGTGAGGTGCGTGCGTGCATGTGTGTGTGAACACAAGTGTGTGTGTGTGTGTATGTGCTTGTACGATTAATCTGTGTGTGTGTGTGGGGGTGTGTGTGGGGGGGGTATTGTATACAGCCTGTGACCACCCCCCAGTACTAATCAGCAAGCTATATGGTTGGTGTAAGGTGTGTGCATGTGTGTGTGTGCAAACATGAGTGTGTGTGCGTGTGCGTGTATGTGCTTGTACGAGTAGTCTGTTGTGTGTGGGGGGGGTATGTTTACGTCCTGTGACCACCCCCCAGTGCTATTCAACAAGCTACACAGGTGATGAGAGGTGCGTGCATGTGTGTGTATGCGCGTGTTTGGTAAGATTATTATTTTTGGTGGTGTATTCATCCTGTGACCTCACTGCTGCTAAGCAAGCTACAAGGGCTTATTGATGTGAGGTGCATATGTGGAAACTTGAACGTTGATGCATGTGAGTGACCTTGGCAAATCAAGGTGCTCGCCAAATGTGTGCATGAATACAAAACCTGTTGACTCACATCACCTGTGTACCAAACCTGTGCACAGACACACACACACACACACGAATACAAGCATGCACACAAACTGTACACGGGCCAGTGCCGCATGTGCTGGGGTACATCATGTTAAAGGCTGAACACGCACGTGCACGCACACACACATGTATTGTACATTGTACATGTACGTATAGGGCGGTGCTGGCCCACATACGGCAGACCCACCCTCAGGCAACCATGCTGGCGTGCAGCTGGTCCCTTGGGGCAAACATCCTCATCAAGTACCTAGCGGAGGAGGGACAGGACTCACCCCTGTCTGCTGCGGTTTCGATGTGCAACCCATTTGGTGGGTGCAGGCTGCAGCTTAATAGCCAGCAGATGCTGTGACCGGATTGCGCCCTTCTGGACACAAGGACAAGATCTGCTGAACAAGGACAAGATCTCCATCTGTTGTCTGGGTCCTGTTCAAATGGCGCAGCATCTGAGCCCGTGCTGCTCTGATCAAGGTCGAATAAAATGAAATGCACGCAGGCTGCAGGCAGTGGAAACCACTCCAGTATACTAGTAACTGTACGAGTTTCTTACCACAGCAGACAAAATCGGCACTGGTATTTTTAATCACTCTTCTGGTGGCCCCAACGGCAGGGTGTTGCCTTACTTGCTGACTGTTTGTAGTTTTCTTTCCGCATACCTGGTCAGATTACCTTTGTGAATTGAGCTCTCTGTTGAAGCAAACTGTGTTGCTTATAACATATCATATATAATGCTTGCATCCCAAACACCTTGCTGGTGTTGTTTATAACATATAATATACAATGCTTGCATCCCAAACACCTTGCTGGTTGACCATTTGCAAGATCAATCTTATAAAGAGTTGTTAATAAAACAATTGCACACACACACGCGTACGGGCACACACACTTACTCGCACACACACACACACACACACACACACACAAACACACACACACTCACACACACACACACTCACACACACATACACATACATATTGTAGACCTGACCATCAGCGATGCCAACTTCCAAAAGGGCTTCAACCGCATCTACGACTACAATTTGGCAGCTGCCCTGCGTCGCATCATGGGCGACCATGGGTCGTTGTGGAACAGGGTCAAGGTGAGACTGCCATAGCTCTGTAAGATTAGGGTCCGAGCTTTGTGCGATAAGGATTAGGGTCTGAGAGTTGTGAGATTAACGCAGCCACACTCAGGACTTCATGCCAGGGAGATTGCACCAGCTGAAGGCTAGAATAGTGATAAATATTGTCTATTGGCTGAGTTCATCTTGATCCTCATTCGCTGCTTGTTGCAATTTATACGCAGGGTAAGTTCAAGCCCGCAGTCGGCCGAGCTGCCAGGACCATCAGGGAGTTTGATGATGCCATCACAATCCATAGCTTTGGTTGGGAGAGCACAGACCAGTACTACGCAGGCTCTTCCTCGGCCAAAGTAATTTCAAAGGTAGCGTCTTCCCTGTGCTATTGGGCTTGCATAGTAAGCAAATGAGTGGCCACTAGTGCTCATATTCCCTTTAGCGCGCAAGCGCCTCCTTGCCCAAGTCCTTCTCCAGTCCTCGTAAGCGTCCAGAAGTGTTCCTGTGCGTTTTACGAATGGCCAAGTCCTTCTTTTAGTATTGTGAACGCTAGTCATGGCTGTGTAGTATCATGAACGCCAGTCATGGCTCTTAGTATGGTGAACGCTAGCCGTGGCTGACAAAGATTACGCTTGTTCTAAAAAGAAGCAAAATTAGTGCTCTCAAGTTGCGTGCTGAAGATCAGTGCGCATTTGAAAAGATTCGTAACTAGTGTTCTCTCAAGTTGCGTGCTGAAGATCAGTGCGCATTTGAAAAGATTCGTAACTAGTGTTCTCAAGTTGCGTGCTACAGATCAGTGCGCATTTGAAAAGATGCATAACTAGTGCTCTCAAGTTGCGTGCTAAAGATCAGTGCGCATTTGAAAAAATCGTAATCAATGTTCTTAAGTTGCGCACGATTTGGTGTAGCCACCCAACCCTCACGGTGTGCCAGCCATTCCCTATTCCCTATGTGTGCCTTGAGCCATTCCCACCACTAGGCTCAAGATATATGTAGCCCAGTGGTGTGCTTGCTCAACTTTAAAAGCATACTTTTCTCATTTATAAATGGAATTGGTCTCGCATGAACTAACGTGTGCATGCACATGCATACACACACATGCGCACGCACACACACACACACACACACACACACACACACGCGCAAATGCATGCACCCCTATCGCATGCACAGGTTACCATCCCTCTGTTGTGCTTGCAAGCTCTGGACGACCCCATTGCACCAAAGGAAGCCATTCCCTACACGGTGTGTGTATGTGTGTGTTAATCATTGCTGGGCTGTGTGTGCTTCTTTCTTTGGGGATGAAATGCATGTCACTTCACTTTTGCAAAGCCAGGGAGCGGGTCGAGGTTGTTTGCAGCTACAGGTCATGAATTAGCAAATGCTTTTATATTTTATTGTAGGGCACATTGGAAAAGTTTGTGAGCAGCTACAGGTCATGAATCAGCAGTTGCTTTTATTGTTTATTGTAGGGCACATTGGAAAAGTTTATGAGCAGCTACAGGGTTACGAATCAGCAGTTGCTTTTATTGTTTATTGTAGGGCACATTGGAAAAGTTTATGAGCAGCTACAGGTCATGAACCAGCAGTTGCTTTTATTGTTTATTGTAGGGCACATTGGAAAAGTTTATGAGCAGCTACAGGTCATGAATCAGTTTATTGCAAATCACATGCAAATGTTTATTGTAGGGCATAGTGGAGAGTTTATGAGCAGCTACAGGTCACGAATCAGTTTATTGTAAGGCATAGTGGAAAGTTTATGAGGCAGCATGGGTGACACACGGAATCATAGTCCACTCCATCATACTGCTCCCTGTCTACACATGCCCTACATGATCTGCCACTGCACCACATGCCCTGCACATGCCCCTGCACATGCCCTGCATGATCTGCCGCTGCACCACAGGCTCGTACATCCCTGCACAAGCTGTTAACACTTTCTTAACCTACAATCTCCAACTTTTTGTTGCAGATGGAACCTGGCCTTCCTAAATAATACTCATTATAAATGGTACTCATAAATGGTGCCTGGCCTTCATAATTGGTACCTGGCCTTCATCATAAGCTGTATTTAATTCTGCTGTATTACATTCTGCTGGAAATGCGACTGCTGTTGTGGAACATTTAATGCGTGTTTGCTATCATGCTCCTTGCCCGCATTTTCGAAGCAGAGCATGCGCATGTGGACACACATCAGCATGTGGACACACATCAGCAATACGAGAGCGTTTGCTGATGTGTGTCCTTCTGCTTAGATCCATTTTTAAACCGAGTTCCTCCCCATGTGCCCGTTCACCTATTTTCCCCCGTCGATCCTGATGCAGATTCGTTGCCTGTGTGACCTACTCACTCTCTTATCACCCTTGCAGATAGTGCCTGTGTGCACATATAACTTATTAAAGGATCGTTGGTCGGCACATCCCTGTTGGTCTCGAGTGACAATCCAAACAACGTGTTGGCTGTAGCCTTAGGGCAATTGCGCAAATCAGTGAACTATATCAACAGCAACAGGTTTGCATCTCCCTGTAACACCCTTGATAATCGAACTCAAAAGTCAACAAACTCTTTCCGACACAGGCCCTGAGTGAGAACCCAAATTGCGTGCTAGCAACGACCCCCTGCGGAGGACACCTGGGGTGGGTCTCAGGCAAGGATGGCCCCTTGGAGGCCCCTTGGTCGAATGAGGTTATGCTCACCTGGCTACTGAGCGTTTTACAGAGCCAAAAGGAGGGCCAATGTTTAAAGGAAGGGAGTGTCGTGAGCGTGGGCGCGGATGCCACTGTAAACGCTTAAAGCGCATTTGGCCGTGCCTGCTCAAACATCTCTATATTAATGCTCAGGGGTACATTACGCTGTGTGTGTGTCACCGACGGATACGCCTGCGTTCTTGGGTTTTAGCTTCTGGCTGCGCTGTCCCTGTATTGTTATTACGTGTGATGGACTGCGCTGCATGACTGCTGGACTAATCTTTCAATGCTACAGCTGCCATGTTAATGACATTTATCAAGCATTATCTCCTTCATTGAGTAGGGTTGGAAGGACAGGTTGCCACTCAATGGTGATAGGAGGTATAGCTACTGGGTGAGCAAAGACAGTGGTAACTGAGGTTAGGCTTCTCTTAAGTTCTCGTAATCAGCAGCCAATGTCACACAGTAGGCGTCACAGAGTAGAGTAGCGCTTGTCATGCAATAGAGGTTTTTTTGATAGTGTTATTATTAATATCACAGTGCTGGTGCCTTCCGTGTCTGTGTAGTGAGCGTATGTACTTGTGCAATGGGTGTGCACATGGTTTAGTGAGCTTGTGTCTATATGAGAGGTTAACTTTTGGACAGAACAACGTGGTACAGCGCACTGTGTGTTTTTAACGGTGTGTAGTAGCATACCTTTCTCGCTCTTTCATCATTTAAATGAAGCACTTCTTGTGAGTCGTTTTTGTGCCTGATGATTAAAGAAGATTCTTAGGTACTCGTCTTGCTTTTTCCCTTGTGATTTTTCTGTTACTGTCTTAAACAGCAAAACACTTTCTGGTTGCCTCTCTGGCTTCCTTCTCTTTTCTTACAGCCAGCCTCTTGTGCTACTCCTTCATTCTTCTTCTTCCTTCTCCTAATTGTTTGCGTAAAGAGATCCTTGCTATCTCGCTTCGATTAATGTAAACAACTTAGTCAGATCATACACCATCACTCAGACAAAATCATCGGCCTGATTGCGATTACACACTAATATGACTAGGTGAATAACTAGAATCAGATGCCTTACACGGTACAGGGTCTCCTGAGGATCCCCTCTAATGGTACCTTTTAGATTGCTCACATGTTGTCAATTGATTACCAAATCCAATAGTTAAAGGTCATCAATAAGACTGGCACATCCAGCTTAGTTAAACAAGACACACAGAAACTCTCAGCTGTCTAACCAACTTGCTGCTCTGTCACACGATTCGTCGCTGCCACTGATTGGGTGTGACATTGAGGTAAAGTTACCTCTTAGGTAGGGGTTAGATTGGAGCTTCTTCTGGTGTAACTGGAACAAGTGCCAGCAAAAAATGCAACGTACAGTTCATGACCTAATGTCACTAGCTTAAACCTGAACTTCAACAAACTGGCCACTTATCATTCTTAGTTTGCCATTCCTTTTTCTATACATGAGCGTATACTGACTACTGTACCACAGTATCTCCATCTTGATCAGTCCAAACATGTTATACGCAATGTCAGTAGACGCCACTTGCGTGCGCACTCTGAAAGTTGAGGCAGCAGCGTGGCATTAACATGGTTCTTGCGTATGTGACCAATGTCCTAGTGAAGATACACATGCTCAGAACGAGGTGTGCATGCTCTTTCATTTTGCCAAGACCATCGGGTTCTTTGTGAGCTGAGGAAACAATTCACTTTTTTTCTTTTTTTGAAGACTTTTCAGCGGCCCAACCCTTTTTGCTGCGACAGGTCAACAACCAACTTGTTCACGTTTCCTTTCTCAGCAGAACACTAGACAATTTCTCTTTCTTTCTGAGCTTATGGATCATTTATTTGTGGCCGGCCAAGACCAGTCAGCAGCCGAATCAGCCAAACAACCTGGCTGAAGGTCATCCCCCATTGTTATCATTAGTCCTGAACCTTAAGCATCATGCCACGATCATCTATAAGAAAATGGGCCCACTACAACTTAGACAAACCGGTTAATTGATGAAGAGTAATTGTTGGGTTTTGAAATGTTATACCATAAGGGAAAGCAATCCGAAGGTTAGAGCGCTGCAGTGCCAGATTCTGAGAGCGTCTTTCTGAGTGGCTGCCAATGCAACACGTGAGCCTCCACTGCTGGAGCGTTTTCGCTTCATTGCTTGCGGCTACAATTCTATCGTTTCATTTTTGCTTCTCTTAAAAACAACAACCAACATGTATGGCAGTCTCACTATTTGCCTCCTAATATTTGCCTCGCTCATTCTTGATATCCTCAGTGTGACAGTCAATGTTTTTTATGTGCCCAATACTCACAGATGATTTCCCCTCTTAACTTATTGCGGTCGGTTGGTCCTGGCAGATGCTTTGTTAACTGATTCTAATCAGTGCTGCAATGCCACAAACAGCGTTGTGCCTTTTTTCCTTACCAAGGATCTTTTTGTAGGTGCTACAAGTCTGGTGCTGCAACAACAATTATTTGATAATATTTCTGGTGATATCAAAGGTTTTGTTTTTCAACATAACTCAGAAGTTTACAAATTTATTAGTGCAGCTGTCGATCTTTTTGATTGATTTATTTGTTGGGACCTATAGGTTGAGCAGCCATGCCAGGCTGGAGGCCTTTGTAATCCAAACTAAACAACAACAATTATCACAAATGCTTACATGTTTTACATACGCAGCCTAGCAGCCGCACGTTTTGACTGTGGCTTACTCTGTAAACTTTGCAATTCTGTACACCCTGTATGGCGTCGACCCTCCACAGCAGTGCTTGCTTCAATTTCTATTTTCTCATACAGATCTAGGCCCTATATTTAAGATGAAATCACAGAGCCATTCTTGGAACGACACGAGAATTAAGCTGATCTGGTGGTGTCTGAAAAATGATAGGAACATTATAACATATAATTGTCATTGAACACTTAAGCCAATCCTCCAAACATTAGGTAACACCACTGCTCTATAGTTACGGAGTATGCTTCAGCCGATGAGAACAGTGCGTGCTTCTCACACAAAGACAGTACTACTGCTTATTGTGACGTGGATGTGAATGCGTCTGCAATTTAATCGTCAGCGCCGTCCTGGGCACCTTCCTGGTCTTGTCCCTCTTGTTGCTGTGCCAGTTCCTCCTTGCTTCCTCTTTCGCCTCCCTCCCCTCTCCTCTCCTCATTCGAAGGTGCATCTTCCTCCTTTTCCTCTCCCTGTAATGCCCCCTCCTCACCCCCTTGCTGCTCTCCCTCTCCCTCTTGCTGCTCTGCTTGTGCTTCAACGTCACCTCCCCCTTGCGTCGCCTCATCCTCCTGCTGCTGAGCCCCCTCCTCTTCTGGTTGCTGCTGCTGCTCCTCAACTCCACCCTCAACCTCACCCTCATCTTCACGACCGTCCTGATGTAACTGCTGCTCCCCTGCCTCCTCCAGTGGTGCTCCATCACCATCCAGGGGAGGGACACCACCCTGTACGCCCGCCTCACTTTCAACTCCACCTTCAGCACCAGCATCAGCTGTTTCAGCTCCTTCTTCTGCTGCATCTTCTGCTACTGCTGCTGCTGCTTCTGCATCATCATCATCAGCAGCAGCTGCGGTCTTAGCAGCGTCAGCTCCTGCATCGGCCGCCGCCTCCATGTCTGCACCTCCATCACTGCCTGCAGCCGCCAGCCCAGCTGTCGCTCCAGCTGCTGTTAAGTCGGCCTCTGCTGCTGTGGAGGTGGAGTCTGTGGCAGCAGCAGAAGAGGCAACAGCGGAGGCTGCTGCTCCTGCAGCACTGCCTGCTCTTGACAGGGGCCTACTCTGCACGCGCGGCAGGTGATCTACTTCAGATCTGTCTTGCTGCGACGGCGGCCGATCTAGACCGGCTAACGGCGAGCGCGGCGGCCGTGAGCCTTGCATGGCAGCCATGGCAGCCTCTGCTTTGGCTCGTGCTGCAGCTGCTTCTGCCTCCTTTGCTGCTTGCACCTGGGCCTGTGAGATGAGGTTAAGAGCAGCAATGTTGGCGGGGTGAAGAATGTGACCTTAGCATGAGTTAAAAGATATGGGCAAGTGCCGATTTTAAAAATAAGCATTAATTTTGGGTTGCACCTGGGCCTGTGAGATAAGGTGAGAGCAGCAACGTTGGCGAGGCAAAGGACGCAACCTCAACAGGAGCTGAAAGGTGAGGGTAAGTGCTGATGTTGTGAGCAAGCTGTCTTATAACTTATAATAATAGAAGACATCTCTTTGGTTGCTCACTACATACCCGAGTCTTGTTCGTATCACTTAGATTGGAACGCATAATCTGTTGTGCATAATGCGGCAAACCTATGCTTTAGCACTGCCTCGTGGACCAGCACGACAGTGCTAGTTGACAACGCAGGTAAGGCCTTTATTTCATAATGATTTCACAATGCAATAAGAGCTCACACACGCACAATACGGCACAGGGACTTTGCGTTGATGTAACCGAGTGCACATAGAGGCTATTGTTGTTAACAGATACATTGGCACTCAGCCACACACGACACTCTTGCACACACCTGCTGTTGCTGCTGTTGCGGAGTCAGTGTTACATTGCCATTAGGAGGCGCAGCTGCTGCATAGGTGGTGGTATCCATAGGGGGCAAGCGCTCACGGCTGATGGGTCTAGGTACCACCATGGCCTCCAACTGCTTGATGCGCGCAACCTTTGTGGCTCCGTCCTCACGCAAGCGGTAGATTAGATCTCTGTGTATGTGTCGTACATGAATAGTGTAATAGTGTGTGTGTACGTTTGTGTGTGTGTATGTGTGTGTGTATGTGTGTGTCTGAGTATTTTTAGGCGATTGGAAAGCAAGGATTTGGCGAGTCATTATTGTACTTGCTTTGTTTGCAAGCTGGTCATCCTCTTTTTGAGTTTGTGCACATGTTATTTGCCTGTTGACGTGCGTCCAATTTTTCAACCTATGACAAACCATGAGCCACAGCCCCACGGATTGGCCTTCTGCAGCCAAGCAATACACAACGAGCACGTTAAACGCACAAGACACAGATGGCGCACACACCTCTGCATTTCCAGCTCCTTCTTCAAGCCCTCGAGGAGCTCTCCATCCATGGAGGCTGTGGTCATAGGACGCTTGCTGAATGCCATTGCAGTGGCACTCCCTGTATTCCCTAAGCCTCCACCGGCAGCGCGCGCACGCAACGTACGGGTCTCTCTTCGAAGCTCATTGATCTCTTTGATGAGGGCAGTGTTCTCCTGTGCAGGTGCATTGATGAAAGGAGGTCAGCACATTAATCGCCAAAATGAATTAAATACACCAACAAACATTATCAAACAATCTCAATTCTACAGACAATAAGGACGGCTATAATGCATGGGATTGGCCAGAACCATATACGGACGGTGTACATGTGGTATTTTGGGCAGGGAAATCACCAAATATACGGCATGCAGGTCAATTACAGGGTAAAAACGGTTCTGGCCAGCCCTAAAATGCATGATGTGCACATGTGAACGCAAATATGCACGCGCTCACCTGCATGATGCGTAGGTTGTCTGACCGGTGCAGCTCAGAGTCCTTGGCAAGCTTGCGTCGGAGGGAGTCGACCGTCTTCTCCAGGTAGCCTCGCTGCCTGGCCGCCTCTCGCTCTAAATCATTGTCCTCCTCATTCTCCCCTGTGATAGTCGTGTGTGCATGCATGTTTGTATGTGCGTTTCAGTATGTGTGTATGCGTGTATGCGTGTGTGTGTGTGTGCGTGTGTGCGTGAAACTAAGATGGCAACATTTTCTTGCAATCCATTCTATCGTGAGATGAAGCATATCATGGGTCATACGACTGTTTATAGCAGCACCGATTGAAAATATAATCGCCACGACACGCTGCCTCACACCCCATGCTGCTGAAAGCCGTACCTGAAATCATATCTGCACAGTATTTATGGTACAGGAGCTTCACCCTCTCTTTCAAGGCCTTTGGCTCTTGGATTGAGCCCACAACCTGAGACAAACGTGCATTTCAGACAAGGAGCGTGCATTGTACGACTGTGTGAGTGTGCATCATACTATCAACAAACAAACACGTAGCTTACTTTATCTTCAAATGCAAGCTAGAGAGAATACAGCTGGCATTAGTTGTGCATAAGGTAGGTATGGCACTTACAACAGATCATCCGTTCTGTGCTATGCATCATGGGAGTACACAGCAGCTGCGCAAACTTGCACAAACGCAATTGCAAACACAAGCACATGAATGAATGCAAGTAACTTTCATGCTCGCAACATGCACGTACAAACATAAACTCACACACCTGCTGCAGATCATACTGCATCCGCTTGATGAAGGCCTCCAGGTCTGTGCGTGACCTGCGCTGCACTACGACCTCCCCTGAAAGTCCAGTCTGTTTAAGCTTGAGGTTCGAGATCAGCAGATCCAAACCGCTATTAGTCTTGTGGTACCGCTCAAGCTCCCCATCCATCTATGAGTATGGAAAATGTTTAAAGGTAGGCATGTGTCAGAAATGCATGCTATAAAGGCTGGTGGAGCTTTTGTGTGATCTAGTTGGCTTTGTAATTATTATTGTAGGTAAGGGGAGAGACAAAGTCAGCTTGGAGATTCTTATAATGACATTGGCAGTTGTATGTTTCCCGCAGCTTGGGAGATTATTTTAATGACATTGGCAGTTGTATGTCTCCCACAGCTTGCCAACCATGTTATAAAACGGCTGTCAAAGTGTTTGCAATGCCTATTTTCATGTTCTACCGTTCTCATGCCAGTGCCGTGTGTTCAATCTATCGACTGCCATTGTACACAATTGGCAATGCATGCACACACGCATGCACACGACACACGCTTGCACTCACACACAACACACACTCCCACACATGCACACGCACGCACGTGCACACACGCACCTCTTTAATCTGGTCCTTCATCTCAATGATCTCAGCTTCCCTGGGCTCAATCTGCTTCTTAAGCTCTTTGATCTTGTAGTCCAGCACAAACTTGAATTTCTCCAGCTCCTGTGCAGTCGCACAAATCAGACACACGATAAGTTGCAGATGGTTGTAAGATTTGATCTTGTAGTTCAGCACAAACTTGAGCTTCCCAGCACCTGTGCTGTCACACAAATCAGACACAAGCAAAGTTACAACCGACTCCGTTTTTCTTTCTTCTGGCTTTTGCCTACAATGTCATTAATTTCTTCTTCTGGCTTGCCTACAATATGTCATCTTGCCTACAATGTCGTTGGCCTTCAAAGATAACCCTCACGCACCTGATTTTTCTTCTTAAGATCATAGATCCGCCGCTCCTTGTCTCCAATGGTCTCATCCCTCTCACGGATCTCTCGCTTCAGGGACCCAATGTCCTTTTCTAGGGAGGCAATCGTGGAGTACAGCTCTCGTTTCTGCAGCAGAATGGGCAGGATTGGTCTGGTTGGCAATTGCCAATGTAAGTCCTGCTCTGTACCATTTTCATGCAGCATAAGCCTCTTTTAAATTGCACACACACAGCACTAGCTGATATCAAAGCATGAGTCGGCTCTTGGTAAGTACTACACAGCAGCGCCCCAACCCTAGGTGCAATCCACATCGACTTGGCCTACAGCAGGAGCGGTTTCTCCTGTCACAACCCCCTCCTCCCTCGTTACCTGCTCAAAGAGGTTTTTAATCTCCTCCTTCTGAGCCTCAATGTCCTTTTGCAAGGCGTTGAACTTTTTGCGCATGATGCCGTTTTCTCCCTTGAGACGTAGACTGGCCTCCCTCTCGCCTGCCAAGCGGACCTGCGTGTGCACGCATGTGCATATGTATGCATTTGTGTGTACGCACGTGGATTGCATGTGTGTGTGCGTGTGCCTGCACAGGTTAGCTCTTGGCCCCCCCCTTTTTATCGGCCACGTGGCCCTCAGCTCTACAATCACACAATCACACTTCTAAACTTTCAATGCATTTCGATGGACCCTTTCCCCTTCAAACTCGCCCCTCCCCTCCTTTTCTTCCCCCCCAACTCGTCCTCATCTACATACACTGCTGAAGCCAGCAATCAGACCTATTGAACACAACGCTTGCTCCAGTTACCCCTCTACCTCCACCTCCTCCACCTCTCTTCAGCTGCATCACTATTACCCTCCCTCCTCTAGGCACAGCCCCTGAACTCGTACCTATTTTACTCCATCTTTCAGTTGCATTCACGTTCATGCAGCGCCTCCCCTTCAAAACACAGCCCCACAGCCTCTCACCTCATACTTCTCCTTCAGCTCCTCAATCTCGCGGTCTGCATCTTCCTCCAGCTGTCGCTTGATCTCCTCAAACTCACGTTCCAGCTCGGTCTTCTCAGACATCAGCTGCTCAAGCCGCAGCGATTCCTCTGCAAAGGGGCAAATAAAAAAGGTACACGTCAGTGCGTTTTTGTGTGTAGCGTGTGTGTTACTGACAAACAAACTGACACAGGAAAACGCTCGTGGTTCTAGGAACGCCTGTGGTGTCCAAAGGGCACATAACACACATAACTAGCAGTCTGTGTGTCCACATGCTTAGTCTTGCAAGCTTTTTGTGAATGTGTGTGTGTGTCCATGTATGTATACATGTGCATAGCTTAGAGGTGGTGCAAGCACAATGTGCCCATACACGTGCACACACACACACACACACATGCACGCACACACACTAAGACACACACACGCTCACGCACATATGCACACCCACCTGCTAGCTTAGCCTCATAGTCCTCTGTGAGCTCTGCAATCACACGCTCGTGCGACTCCACAAGCAGCGAGTTCTGCTCATCCCACCGCTCATTCAAAGCCTCCTTCTCCTGGGCTAATTGTTGAAAGCGCTCCACTTCTGCCATGATTTTTGCCTGCGTGACACAAGCAGGTGCGTGATCTCACTCTGTGTGGGCAAATTACACAGGTAGTTACTCCAGAGGGTATCTGGGCTGGTCGTAGGAAGCGCTCCCCCTCAGCAGTGATAATCAGTGTTGTGAATTTACGGCGTCAATCAGAAATGGCACCGTAAATTACGGTGCTTAAATGACGTCTACGTCACATAACCGTAATTAACGGTGAAATTCATACTGACGGTGGGGAATTGTAAGTAACGGTGCGGCGTCAGGAATTCAGTGGCTTAGAGTGCCAACTCAAGCTCCAAATTCCCAACAAACAACATTTGCGATTTGCGATATAAATATAAAATGTTCTCCGGTAATCAGGCCAAGATGGCTCGTGTGGCCCTGTGGCCCTGAGTCAGTTGAGCCTGGCCCGGCCTGGCCAGCTGCTGACGGTTTCCCACCGTAAATTACTAATTCCTGACGGTTTCACACCGTAAATAACTAATTCCTGACGGTTTCACACCGTAAATAACCGTAAAGCCGACCGTCAGACGTCAAAAATTAAAATCACCGTAAATTACGCCTGGTGATTAGTTTCTGACGGTCAAAACCGTAAAATACGCCTGACCGTCAAATGACGGTTGACAACGTCAACCGTAAAGTTCACAACACTGGTGATAATGCTGTTTAGGGTAAACATGTGTGTGATTGTGTGTGTGTGTCATCGTGTTTGTGTGCGTGTGTGCATCAAGTAGGAAAGCTGGGTTGCATTGCTGCCAGAATCATATTAAGGATGAACGATTGCAGAAATGCAAAAAAGGAAGAGTTTTTGATGGGCTCCGCTGTACAAATCTACTTACATACACGTGCTTGCAGTACCACCTATTTAATCAGCAGTTCTTAAGTTTTTTGTCTTCCTATTCGAGCTGTACCTCATACCTAATAACAAAGTAGCGTGTTGTACCATTTGCTTTCTCTGCACATCGATGCAGCAAGCTCAGATTGGTAGTGGTTGCCTGTCTGTGCGATTTCTTTTACTGCCCAGTAACCTGTACAGCAGCACGTTGCTCTTTCTGCTCATGATTAGAGTTGGCCAGCTAGATCAAATTCTGGCAGGGAAATCACCAAATATATGGTCATTTACGGTGTATGTATATACGGTACTGGCCAACCCTTTTCATGATAAACCCGCGCATGGACTTGATGGAGGATGGGTATGAAGTTAGGAACACCCTACTGATATTGCGGATCCTTTGCGGCAAGCTAGATGGGAGCGAGTGCTTGCCTGTGCAAGCTTTTCAGCCTTCCCAGTGGAGGTGCCTACCTGATACTGTGTATCCAATGCGGCGAGCTGGACTTGGGAGCGCTCGTCTGCCTGCTTGAGCTTTTCTTCGTACTCCATCTCTTGCTCATTCTTCTCCGCAAGCAGCAGCTCGAACTTCTGCCGGTCAACATCCACCTCGGATGTGAACTTGTCTGCGGTTGATTGTACCAATTGTCGGCATCAAATTTTAAATAGGTTTGGTGGTTTGCGTACAATCACCCGCTCCGTGGACAGAGCTGGCATACGACGCACACCAATATCTAAGCACATGCATGCTCATAAAAACGCAAATATAGAAACCTGCCACCTTATCCATTCTTTCTACCTGGTACATGGAGTTGGCTTCAATGCACACAAACAACCCTGGGCACACACACGTGCACATACATGCTCACATGAACACACACACACACGCACCTGTCATCTCCTTTGTCTTTTCCTGCAAGTGCAAGTCTTTCAGACGAAGCTGGTACTCTGTCTGCATCGTCAGCTCAGCCACTTGCTGTTCCAGCTCGGCCATGCGGTTGCGCTTCTCATCCAAGTCGCTGCGCGTCACCAGCACCTCAGCAGAGTACTCCACACGCTCCTGTGTGTGCGTGCATGTGTGTGCGTGCGTGTGTGTACATGTGTATGTTTGTCAATGTCACTGTTTGGACAAAGCACACGATCCTGTATGTACTTTTTTCTTTTTTGTCTGCACTTGGCCTCTTCTTGAACACAAACTCCAAAACACTCAAATGCGAAAGCATTATGCTGCCACAGACGCCTAGTGCTGCCTTCCTCACAGCCACTCCAGCATCCTTTCCATTTACGCTGCAAACTAAATCCTGAAACACAAAAGCATCCTCATTACAAACAGCACGCCCCACTCACTGCGGCCTATGTGAAATATCCTACTTTCACCTACATATCCTCGGCAGCTGCTTTGGCACTGTGCATTTTGACATTTAATTTGTGCAAGTACCTCTCTTTCTACTGATCGACCTCACCTGCTCCCTCCTGGCAGCCGCCTTGGCATCCCTGTCCCGTACATCGTGCACAAAAATGGAGCCATCATCGGAGGCGGTGGCCAGTAGCTGCTCGTCCCATGACAAGCGCAGACGCGTGATGGAGCCCTGGTGGCACTTGGTCTCAGTAAACTCCCCTGCACATGCAGAGATGAAAACACGTGCAAGCATGGACGCGTGATGGAGCCCTAGTGGCACTTGGTCTCAGTAAATTTCCCTGCACATGCAGAGATGAAAACACGTGCAAGCATGGACGCGTGATGGAGCCCTGATGGCACTTGGTCTCAGTAAATTCCCCTGCACATGCAGAGATGAAAACACGTGCAAGCATAGAAGCGTGATGGAGCCCTGATGGCACTTGGTCTCAGTAAACTCCCCTGCACATGCACAGATGAAAACACGTGCAAGCATAGAAGCGTGATGGAGCCCTGGTGGCAACTTATCTCAGGCAGCTCTCCTGCGTTGGGGAGGCAAGTACTGCGTACACATTATTTGTGGTGCGTACGTGTGTGTGTTAGCATGTGTGTTATGCTTGTCGAACAAGGTAAACCAGGAACACAGATCTGCGAACATGAATGTGCAGTAGCAACAAAAAGGTGCACGGCATCCATGATGAGGCAAATTAGAGCAAAAGTGGCATTCACAGCTTCAGAGAAAGCGCTACATACAAACACAATCACACTGACACCAATGGGTGTCAATACTAGTACCATGGAACAATGCGCTGGTGCCTGTGTTTGTATGTGTGTATGTGTGTGTGCAACGCGGACATGGACTCAAGGTTAAGATGATGCGCCTCTTCTTCTGGTGTGGGAAGGGACGACATTGGTAAGCACAGCTCTTGCTTCAGTGCAGCATCACTGGATCATTTGTAGGGTTGGACAGAACCGTATATATACACCGCTCATTTGGTGAATTCCCTGCTAAAAATACCGTCTATACACCGTATATACATGGTTCTGGCCAACCCTACTCATTTGAAAGGCCACATATTTAATATCACTTTTGCAAGCAAGAGCTGCTCACCTGTCAAAGGGTACTTGTAGGTCCTTAGGTTGCCAGTATCTGTCGCGGCCATCATGATCTTGACGTTGGGGAGCAAGCAAATCTGTGTGTATGTGTTGTTTAATTGTGTGTTTGCATGTGTGAATGCAAGAGCTTGTGGTCAGCAATCAGAGCAAACAGGAGGAGTCCAGAATTGTGAATAGCATAATACGCAGTTGAGGCTGCATTTTCCATGCCCACACACAAGGGAGTAAGGTGAGCCCAGGCATGTCCCAACATAGCAAAGCACCACACAAAAACCACAACAGATGGTTTATATAATGACTCCACTCCAGGACCAAAATGCAGGCGCTCACACACTCTCATCAAAATGCACTCCAGGACCAAAATGCACTCCAGGACCAAACTGCAGGCGCTCACACACTCTCATCAAGCAAAGTCGAAAGCCAAGCTATCCGCTGGAGTGTACCAGGGTGCGTTTAGAAAGAGCATTAGATTTGTGCTCAAACAATCTGCTGCAGTAAACTAGTGTGCATTTAGAAAGACCCTTGAACTAGTGCTCACCTTAGAGGGACCCTTAACTAGTACTCACCTTAAGAAGGCCCTAGAACTAGTGATCACCTTAGCCACAGAAAGCACAACCAAGGTCACCCCACCTGCCTGCGTCAGTGAGACGCCTGTGTCTACTTTACTAAGTAGCGACTTAAATAAAACCAGCGATCAACAAAAGGGCCCAAATATAAGACGACCACCCCACCTGTCTGCGTCAGTGAGGCGCCTGTGCCCACTTAGTCAGGAAAGACTCCACACCAGTGCTTGACAAAGAATTCCAATATAAGAAACCAACATCACCCACCTGCGTGAGTGAGACGCCTGTGTCCACCTCCTTTGTGATCTGGGTGCCAGCCCCCGGTGCTTCCTCAAATTCTTTGATCTTGCGGTCTGACCCTGCACACAGGGAATGGGTGCAGCAAGCCACACGTCAAGTCAAATGCTAGCAAGTGCTGACACACATGGCAGCTACCTTGCATGCATTGCCGTGGTTCACGCCATGTACTTATGGGCATGTATCACGGCATGTACTTATGGGCATGTATTCACGGCATGTATTCATGGGCATTGCCGTGTTTCACGGCATGTGTTCATGGGCATGTATTCACGGCATGTTTTCACAGCATGTACTCATGGGCATTGCCGTGTTTCACGGCATATATTCATGGGCATTGCCGTGTTTCACGGCATATATTCATGAGCATGTATTCATGGGCAGAGAGGGTGATGGAAAGGCAATGGGCAAGTGCTGTCTCCAGTTCGAGTTAGGCCAAAGCTGTGTGCTGCCTGTCCCCCTCAAAAAAACTTTCATAACAAAACCACCAAGTCACGCTTGCTGACTAAACTCTAGCAGACCCACACATATACACACTCACACAGGCACACACACTTACATACACACGCGCAGGCACACACATACACAAATACACATATATCATACATACACAAACACACACACATATGCCTGCAAAAGCAAATACACATATATGTACACAGACACACAACCCACACACCTGCAGCATACAGCGTTTTGCAGTCAGGGGTGCTGAGCACAGAGGTGTAGTTGCAGCCCTTGAGCACGTTCTCCTTCTCACGCTTAAAGTCCTTGAGCCGCCACTCATATACTGCACCATCCATGCCTGCACTCACGATGTGCGCGTCGTCGGGAGACCAGTGTACGGAGCGCACCTACACACACGCACAACCACAGCACAGCACAGCAGGTGAGCGGCACATAATGCAACTTTCACGTGTGCACACTCAAGATGCCACTGCCAGGGGACCAAAGCACATTGTTTGATTAGTCATCCACGAATTGCAAAGCAGCTGTTGGTTGCAATAAGGTAATTAGGCACGTATCGCAACATGCACTTTCCCAGACTTGCTGCCAATTTAGAAAATAATACATTTGGTACGCCCGTGTGTACTTTCCTGTTGCGCTTCAAAGCCGACAATTTTTAAGCATCGCACGCACCTTTCCATTGTGTCCTCTCAGATTGCCCACGTTCTCACACGTGTAAGTGTTGTAGATGGAAATTGTGGTCCCGTTCACTGCGGCAAAGTATTGGCCCCCCGTGCTGAAGCAGCATTCACGGCAGCCCTGTGGAAGGGTTGAGTACAGACACTTACATATATATATGTGTGTGTTTGAGACTTGATTTTTATCACAGATGGTGGGGACGGACAGCACAAGAGAGAGCACATTGTCATTTAATGTAAGCAGGAAAGATTCTATGGGATGCATGCAAGAACGAGTCAGGCAGCAATAAAACCAAATCAGACGGGGCAGTTTTGACAGGCTTGCAAACAGCAGGCAAAAACAATGGTGCCCATCTTCAGTAAAACAGGAGGACTACATCTATAACTTTGGACCAAGCATGCACCTCTGCAGTCCACGACAGACTCTGCCCTGTCACCCACCTTTATGCCAAACTCCTTGACTGTTTTTAGGTCCTCCATAAGGATGGTCATCAAACGGAGCTTGTCAGCAAACCCCACGAGCACCTGCCCACGAAAAAGGAAGAGGGAAGGTAACAACCAATCCCGCACATGAGTACACGAAGAGAGAGAGAGAGAGAGAGAGAGGGAAGTGCTTGACTTACTTACACAGCAGCAAAAAAAGCAGCATACTCACTTCCACCTAGGCCTTGTGCTACAACTTTAACCTGACCACTGTCCTGTGATGAGGAGCATGGCATCCACATTTTATGTGGCTAGCTTACGTGTAATAAACAGTGCTGCACTCAATAACATACAGACTGGCATGCGTACGTGCGCACACACACACTCACACACACAAACGCGCACACATAGACACACACATACACATACACACCTGTAGGCCTGAGGGGTGTATGGCTATGGAGAAGACCTCATCCGGGAACCATTTGACCAGCTCACAAGTACGGTCATTGTAATTCCACAGCCGCACACTCTTGTCAGTGGAGCACGAGGCGATGAGTGGCTTGCGCACGCAGATGTCCATGCCTGAAAAGTGTCATGGACACGGCGAAACGAGTGTGCCGTATGCTGTTTTATGGAGAATTGTTGAGCCAGGAGGTATGTGTAGGGTTGGCCAGAACCACATACACATGGTGTATTCGGCAGGGAAATGACCAAATATACGGTTAAATGTGGTGTATAAATACGGTTCTGGCCAACCCTAGGTGTACTTCATTTGTGCAGCAATCCATGTGTGTGATGTATCATTGAAACAAGTGGCCTGCATGCCAGTCAGCACCCAACAAATGCTATACCACTCTCTTTGCAATTAGTGCACACATATTCGAAACCCTGTTTCATGCAATCAGAATTTCGATACCGAAAGCCATGGGCTTCTATTGCTCTGCTCCTTTCCAACTTCAGAGCCTTTCACAACGCATCACAAGGTCACTGTGTGCAATTGTCCCAAAACGCACGAGCATTTGCACTCTGTTACTATCCTAATTTTGCCTGACAGTGCACAAAAACTATCTAAAACGTACGCAATATCCAGCGTTATGTTGTTTATATGTGGTGGGCAACAGATTAGAATGGGGGATACTAACGCAAAGTCAAAGAAAACAGGAGGTTCCAGCATTAAAAGGATGCTTGGGCGCTCAGAGCTTTCATACTTTGGAGTAATGGATTTCCAGAAAAGGGAACGGCAGAGGTGACATGCGTGCACTTGTGAGCAAATACAAACTCATATGCCCACCTGTCACGGGCCCTTGGTGGTTGTTCGTGCCCAGCACATCAAAATTCATTTCGTCGGACTTCATGATCTCACTGTTGCTCAGGAGCAATGTATACACCTGCAATGGAAAGAGCGTTACAAGCCAGAGTGCTCAACACTTCTAAAATACCATAATCAATATCGCGGACTTTACCCCCCTTCTATAGAAGGAGATTTCAGATCCGCGATATTTTTCCAACATATTTTTTATCCAGCATATTCAAAAAAATATTATAATATTATACACCTGCAATAGAAAGAGCGTTACAAGCCAGAGTACTCAACACTTCTGGCCTGGTTTGCCGGCTGCTTCTTCACAAAATAGGAGAGCAAGTTCCTGAAGTCAACATCTTCAGTATGTTCTCAGTTGTCAGGGCAAGAAGCCGTTCCCTTTGTCTATTGAAGTCCACTAATAGCATAATGGCATACACGGGCACTAGTTGTATGGGATGCAGGTTGCCTGATATATATATTATCTTCCATGTCAGCTGTGTGATCATGCAGTTTGAATTCCTACACACACACACACACACACACAAGCATACAGGCACAGTCACACACCTGGCCGTTTTCTAAGGAGCAGGTCAGGTGCTCTTCGCTTGGAGAGATGGCCATGTTCCTGGAGACAGGCGAAAGCCACAATCATAGCTTTGGAGCTGATCCATCGATACTATATTCAATTTGCTGAACTGGTGCCACTTCATGTCTTGTGCTCACACATGGAACTATTGATCAGGCCATATACAATTCCTAGCAGAAACTTCCGTGCTCAGTTCATCAGACAAGGCTCATCAAGCTACAGGCAAGTCACAAAGCTGGTGCATAAGCGCGTTGCATCATACTTGAGCAAACCATGGCCAACCTTGAGCCAAGCGTTAAAACACAAAAGACTGTGTTTTACAGCAATTTAACACAACCTGTACAACACACATTAATACACAGCTAACAAACACAGCCTTGACACAACACACAATCATACGCAGCTGTTTGTCACAGCCTTTGAAGTATCCAAAACATGAAGCTTTGAAGATGACAGACGACTCACTTGATCTTGACTGGGTTGTTCTCAATAGTGAACGCACGCGCTCTTCTGTACATCTCCTTGTCGTCCTTTTCAAATATCGTGACCACACCCCCATCCTGGCCCACCACAAATCCCTGAAACACAGAGGTGGATAGCGTGTTGACTGGTGGCATTAATTGCTGCATGTTATATGGTGAATGTTATGGTGTGCTGTATGTTTGGTGTGCGAATGCACGGAGTGGAACAACAGCGGGTGTAGCTCTGTATAAAATACGTAGGGTTGGCCAAAACCATACGCACATACATAAATACGGCGTTTTAAGCAGGGAAATAACCTTACATATAGCCATATACGGTGTAAATAAACGGTTCTGGCCAATCCTAGAAATACGTAAATCATGCGCTGACGTTTTATGTGCAGCTGCAGCCTCGTCAGAAAAGCACCTCGTCAGAAAACCACCCTGCTTTCCCCGTGAAAATGGCTAGCGACTTCCTGCAAAACGCTGCGTACGGCACTCTGTGGGTGTCCTTGAACATGACCTCATAGTAGGATTTTATTCGTGACACAAAAATAGGCACGAAGACAGGGTATGGAAGGTGCGGTACGCTAAGTGCAGCTGCAGCTGCTGCTGCTGCCAAAGAGAGTGAGAGAGAGAGAGAGAGAGAGAGAGAGAGAGAGAAAATGAGAGAGGGATCATGTAAGCAAAAGCACAGCATCGTGCACTGTCCCTGCATCTTGCATCCATTTTGAGATTCCGAAGCTGTACACATGTACGGTACTTTTACAGCATTCTAGTAGAAAGGCTCCCGGCACAAGGTTCTGGCAACCGCTACATACTATTTCTGACCTGTAAACACTTTCCTTCTGCTATTGCACAGATCTGCGCTCACCTTTGAGTAGCACACAATGCACAGAACTGCGCTCACCTTTGAGCGGCACCTTTGAGATCTGCGCTCACCTTTGAGTAGCACAAAATGCACAGAACTGCGCTCACCTTTGAGTGGCACTTTTGAAATCTGCGCTCACCTTTGAGTAGCACGCAATGCACTGCACCACGAGGCCACCGTTGACATTCTCACAGGAGAACAGGTTCCTGAACTCGATGCCGTTCTGCAAGGGTGACGTGATGTACAACTCTTCTGGTGTGATACTGTGTGTGATTGTCTTCTAGTGCACTGTGTGATTGTCTAGTAGTGTACTGTGTGTGATGTACAACTCTTCTAGTGAACTGTGTGTGATTGTCTGAGGTTGTCTGTGAGGGTAGCTTGTGTCTATGAGATGGCACACAACTGAGCAGGGCGTGCACCATGACACTATGTCTATGAGATAGCACAAGGTGTGCACCATGACACTGTGTCAGGCTCAGAGGTTGTAATTCAAAAGGCACACACCAAAGGCATGACCTCAAAGTTGCACATGGCAGATTTTACGCACAGGGCATTAGCGGACCACAAAGCTTGAGGCTTGGAAATGGCAGAGGGGAGACAGGAGTGACAGGAGTGAGCAGTGCCAAAGGGGAGGATAGAGGAGTGACAGGAGTGAGGAGGAGTGAGCAGTGCCACAGGGGAGGACAGGAGTGGCAGGAGTGACAGGAGTGAGGAGTGAGCAGTGTCAGAGGGGAGGACAGGAGTGAGTGAGAGTGCGGGGACATTGATGCACAGTCATTGATGGGGAGCACTGACCAGGTATGGCTTGTTGCCTGCGACCGCCCTCGCTCATCGTCATGGCTTGCATTCAGGCACACACACACGTACACACAGAACCATTGACTCACACGCTTAGCACAACTAGCGCTTAATGGAAAGAGCACTCAGCAAAGTAAACAGAGACAGGGAGAGGGAGAGGCTCTGTTGATTGAAGTGAATGAAAAGTCTCAGAGATGGGGAGAGGCTTGGGACGTTGATTCAGACGAATGAGGATTGAGGGAAATGTCAGGGACTGGACTGGAATGAAATGAGCAGCTCACCTCCAGCAGCAGCACCTCCCCCTCTGCTGTGCCTAGCAGCAGCTTCTCTCTCAAGTCATTTGCATCCGGGGGGACCCACTCCATGCACGCTATGCTGTCCACGTTGCGCTTGCCGATGTTGAAGTTCAAGGCCTTGATGGTGCCGTCCAAGTATTTCAGCACCTGGAGTGTGTGTGTGTGTGCATGGGTATGCGTTTGTATGATTGAGGTTGCATGTAAAAAGGCCGCAACGACGCAGGTAAGCATCCGACTCCAGACTCCCAGATCGATAAATACAACAGCTAGGTGTTATGTAACAAGCACTGTCCTTGAAGATGCTATAGGTTATGTAAGAAGCACTGACCTTGAAAATATTTTGGCCCAGCACGCCGATCATGCCACCATCGCCTGGTGAGTAATTGCACTGCAAAGAGAAAAAATTGATGCGAGCAGAGGTGTGCAAGGAAGCCTGGGTACAGCCCAACAAGAAAAAAGTCTTTGGTCAGACACTCAGGAACCGTCCTGCATATCGATATATATCAGAGCACAAGCTGTTAATATTAACCAAGGAAAATGAAGCTAGTTTAGCGTCAATCGTTGCTCCGCAGCCAGGCTGTGTTTTAAGCACATTCCTTGTGCAAACAGTAAAGATCATCACACGTTTTGCCCCTTTGCAAACAGCATCAGCAATCGCGTTGATAAACTAAGCATGTGTGTTTTGCGCATTTGTGTGCGTGTGCATGTGTGTTTATGCGTGTGTGTGCATATCTGTGCGTATGTGCGTACATTGTGTGGGTCACTCACTGAGTATACTGGGAGACCTTGCTGGTTAGTGGTCTTTACGGTCCCCGCAATCTTCGACTTCTCCCACACCCACAGCACCATGTTCCACTCAGGGGCGCCCCCCTGAGCCAGTAACAGCTTGCCATCTGTGCTAAAACTGAGGCTGGTGTATTCCTGCGAGTATGTGTGTGTATGTGCGTGCGTGAGTTTGTGGGTGTTTGTGCATGCATATGTGTATGTGTATGCGCGCGTGCAGGCGTCATAGTTGAAGCATGGCGGTACGAATGTAGATGCATGACATGTGAATTGCTATGTATGTATGTGTATGTCAGCTCACACATGTCTGCGTTCATACGTGTGAATTGTTGTGTGTGTTAAATGTTTAACGTTACCGAGCACTTGGTGCGTGCGTGTGTGTGTGTGTGTGTGTGTTGTGTGTGTGTGTGTGTGTGTGTGTGTGTGTGTTGTGTGTGTGTGTGCGCGCATGAAGCTTGGTATTTCTGTTTGAGCAATTGTGAGTGTCCATGTAGGTGTGCGTGTGTGAGTATGTGTGCAGGATTGCAGGTGTGCTTGTGCTTTTTCATTGTTTGGGTTTCACGTGAGTTTATGTGCATGTGTGTATGTGCATGTGTGCTTTGTGTGCACGCTTGTGCACATGTGTGTGCGTGTGTGTGTCTCTGTGTGTGTGTGCACGTGTGTGTGTGCGTGTGGTGTATGTGTGTGTGTGTGTACGTGTGTGTGCGTGCATGTGTGTGCGTACATGTGTGTGTTTGTGTGTCCTGCTGACATGCATGATCTTACCTTAGAGCCCACATCTGGCGCTACCAGCACTTTCCTCCTTTTCAGAGTTTGCAGGTCATACACAGTGATGATGGCCTTGTCTGAGCGTTCTGCAACGGCCAGGAGCTTCTTGTTCGAGGACACACACATGGCGGAGATGCCTTCTGACTCCATTGTTCCAGGAATGAGTCGCTGCGTCCTAATGTCAGGGCTGTAAAGCACGATATTGTGGCCTGCGGGGTAGACCACGGCCCCGTCCTCCGCGTACGCCAAGTTGTTGGTGACATCAGCTCGAAAGCCGAAAACAAACCTGAAAAAGACACGCAAAGTCATCGCAGCGCCTGCGTGTGAACCTCTGTTCTGCACCTCCGGACCTTATACAACAACACCTTTGAGTTATGCAGCAACACAAACCACACACCTCGGTGCTATTGAAGTAGCGGCCATGGCCAGTTCCGTGCTCCTCTGAACTTGCGTACTTTCAGCTCAAGCGAGCAAGCCTACATAAATGCATAATACGTAACGTTTATTTTCTTCATTTGCCATTGCATAAAGTAATCAAACTATTTATTGTAGGTCACGAGCTCACCTGATTGGTCTAATCATTCCAATTTCCCCCTGTGGGACCTCTTATTCAAATACGCACGAAGTTATCTGCATTGACGCATGTTTATGAAATTGTCAAGCTATCTTGTCTATAAGCAACCATCAGTCTCATGATCTGGCCCTGCAATACCTGTCAATTCTTCAAAAGGAGTGGCGATATGACAAGGGGCAAATCTCTTGATTTCTTCATCAGGACTATAGGAGAAGTTAAATTTCTGCACCCACCCCCACGAGTATTGCTCAGATTTTTTGTGGGGGTTGTGTCCAATGTCTCGTCTCATGCATCTGTATGGTTGCGGACCTGACTGCATGTAGGCTTACGTTTTTCATGAGCATGTAGATCAGTAACTCTGAGGCTGTGGAGTGGGTTCCTTGCGTGGCTAGCCTGCTGTAAAATGGTGTCTGTACACCGAGTAGGCTCCTAGTAGGTTCGTGTGGAGGTTTTTGCCAGAGGGGGTTATCTGGGCAAAAGCCAAAGCATGCTCCTTTTTACATGAAAGGTGCAACCACTTACACGTCACTTCATCGAATTGGACCCAACCTAGCTTCAAACTGATGCTGACCTGATAAGCTACCCGAGCCTGTGCTCAGATCTAGACAAGTCGCCCTGCGTACAGAATTACAGGACTAAAAGCACACGTTGTGCACCTGTACACTAGATGGGTGCTTTTCAGGGGGAGTGGCACATTAATTTGCATATCTCGCCAACCACTTAGTCCTTTTGCCCCATTTCTCTTGCAATGATCTTGATATATTATAAGCACTTCCAAACACCAAACACCACTCAGGTTGGTGCACTGGCTGGTCAGATACAGCATATGGTTGCTCAAACAGTAAGGTTCACGCCGCGGCTGCTGAGGCAGGTGGCCCTAGCTGGTACGTTTCAAGCTCAGCTGCATTGGAATACATATCAGAGCTGAGCTTGGAACCTGCAAGTAATGGCCATCTGCCCTATGAGCATGCAAAATGTATACCCATTTTGGGCCTCAGATAAACAACCCCCTCTGGGCTTTTGCGCTGTCCAAGTAAATGAAGCATTCGTAGCTTTTTTCTAGAGCCTTTCTGCTTGTAGGGTAGAATATGTGTCAACACAGTATTTTATTTCGATCAAATATATACTGCATTTGATAAATCGCTTCTTGCTTTTTGCTAACTTTAAGCCTGAGACTCTTTGTTTTGTTCTCCTCTCTGTCTGACACGGCGGGATGCTGTATGGTCGCAAATAACAATTTTAACCATGCCGGAAGTGTTTACACCATGCGTTACTTTAATGTATTTTACTTCCAATGGTAGGTGCAAATGCTTGTGACTACGCAGGCAGTGAAAAACCATTCCCCACATTAATTAAGGAAAAGAAGCTACTTTGGTACCGGGTATCGTAAAACTCCTCCACCAAAAGAACAAGAAAGGAATCAATGGAGATTAGGAGGGTTGCTGGTTTGACCTGAAACCGTTTTCTGCTGACAATTATTAACACGCTGTAAGCCTTTGTGGTGAAGAGATCAGCAAAGGCAAGCTGGGCTCAGCAATTGTTACAATGGATGCTTGTAACAGTAACAAGTTATCTGACCTTAACATTGACCCCCCTGATGAAATTGAAAGAATCATTCCTGACTAGGTTTTCCCAACACAACAAAACCTTTCAACTAGACATCAAAGCCGTCCAGATGGCGTGTTAGTTATGCCCATTGAGGGGAGAGGCAGGCATTTGGATCCCAAACAGATCCCCCCAAAGGACAGAGACATACATCTTGTAGAATTCAAATTCTGCTCAGACATAAACCCGCAACAGACATTAGAAATTGCGCACAACCAGCATAAACCCCTTATCCAGCGTCTACAAACAAGGAGCCTCCGAGGCACCTCTCGAAACAACCAAGTCACACTTCATGTTATACTTCTTGGAGTCGGGGGCACAACCTACAATCCTCAGTACACCATAACTCCTTTACTTAACTTAGGCGTCCCCATGCACAAAGTGCACCAACTAGCTACTAAACTGCACTGCCATGCAATAAAAAGCTTGAACAAGATTACAAAAACACCAAGACACAAAATACACCTTAATAACAACAGTGATAATGGGGGATCTGATAGGGGGGATACTGGTAGAGCGGCTGGCTTCAGGAGGGCTAGGCGCAGGCCAGATCGCATGGCTGACAACCCGCCGGATCCTCATTAGTTTCTGTTGTTTCTCTTTTTTTCTCGTTTTTTGGTGGGGCTCTGGCTAATGTGAGCACTAGTTGAGAGCCTTTCCTGAATGCACGTTGGTGACTTCCAGCGTAGACTTTTACTAATAGTACTCGCATTTTAACAATAGTATGCGCGTCTGGTATGGACAAGTTTGGCAGCGTAGTTGACAGAACGAAACATGAAGCTTGGAAGCAAGTTTCTTAGCTCTTTGAGAATTAAGACCCTGCTCCTTAAAAGGCTCTGGCGTGTGATTGTTGTAGATAGTGACACCCACTCCCCAAAGGACGGTGAGGAGGATAGCAGAGGCTCCTCGAAAGATGGAGCAGAGGCCTTCATGTTGTTCCTGCGTGGCGCTCAGCTGGTTCTGAGGTCTTGTGTCCTCACAGTGCTTGATTTCGATGACGTGAATGCCATGTTGAAGAATGCTGAGATCTTTGGTCGGTGCTGTCTGGGGTAGGTAGATCTGCCAATGGCTGGAGGTGCTCCTGGTCTCCCTCAGTTGCCCCCTGCCACTCCTAAGAACCCACCCCCCTTCACTGCCAATCTGTTGCTGCATGTGCTATACAGGAACATACCTCACTCGAGGTCAAATTATACTTCATCATTTGATTTTTGCGTGTTTACACAGGTTAAGGGAAGATAGCAAACTCACTACCACTGTTCGTCGGATGAAAACAAACCGAAAGTTACAAAATCTAGAGTTCATCCATTCTGTCCTTGCTATGGATGTCCAACAGACTTTCCAGCAGGAATAAATATTTGCATGCAATGGGCACCGCTTTTTGAATTGTACAGAAAGGTGTTAATATTTTTGTAGGGGTTTGTGCTGTGTGAGTCTGGTGCATTCTCAGAGTTCGATTTACTCAAATATGGGGCGACTCACTTTTTGTTTGTCAAGCAGTTTCCGTTTTCGAGAAATGTCTCCGCCCACCGTAGCATTTGGCTGTGACGTCCTTCCTGCAAATAAACGCGCATCATGCAGCAAACAAAAAACTGAGCTAAACTACTGCTCAGATTAAGCAGGAAGCTTTAGTTTGCGCAGGGAACCTCACACCGAACCCTAAAACTCAAACTTTGAACCCAAACAGCACTGTACTTAGGCCGTGAAATGATCACGACACACGAGGGACTGCTGAGTAGTCATGCTGCAAGATATTTTAAAAGCAGCCAAAGCAAGTTTTGGTGCAGGCGCCTCACTAAGCTTGTGTGGATCAGCGCCACTTGTCACTTCTTAATCCCTATAATGACACGTGAGCTTAAACAAGACCACATAATTTTAAGCTGCGTTAAAACTGTGCAACGCAATGGATTACCCCATCACGGCACGCAGCGTTTTTCGAGCGACAATCTTGCCATTGATCATAAAACCGTGCTACGCAATGAATTACCTCACGGCACGCAGCGTTTCTCGAGCGGCAATCTTGCCATTTATCATAGCCTGCAAGCACACAGCGAGTGACACGACTCTGTCACTGTTCCAGCAAATGCCAAACAGGGGGATGAGGATGCGGCAACATCAACAGCAAAAGCCTCCACTGACTTGTTGCTCTGGTCTGAGATGAATTCAAGAAAGGGATATTGTTGACGTGGCCCGTAAAAGCATGAGAGGGTGAGGAGGAACACACAACCATTGGATTTGCTGTCAAGTGTGAACTCTGTGTGAAAACCTCAGGGTGTGAGTTAAGAGCCATCAGTGGGCCATGGCAGAACATGTACATAGCGTCAGTGAGTAAGACCACCACTAAACAAAAAGGCGTCCAAGTCCTTGGACACCCCCAAGCGTATGAATATCACCATCTTACCTGGACCACCACTTCAAACTGCTGCCGGTCCAAGAGCTGCTTCATACATGTGCACATTGCACGTCCTACATGAATGGCTTTGTCCTACAAGAAGGGGAACAAAGTGGCAATATGAAAGTGGAAAAAGTGAAAGAAGCAGCTGGAATAAAACAGTGAGCACAGAAAGAAACCCCCAAAACAGTCGTGGCAAATTTAAATGCAATGTTACATTGTGAGGCACAACCTGGTTCTTGTCACATTCTTTGAAATGTTGTGTTGCGCATAGAAGCAATGCCCACAACAAGGAGACCACAAACGCACATGGGGCACATGGGAAGGGTTGGCCAGAACCTTGTATATATACCGTATATGACCGTATATTTGGTGATTTCCCTGCCAAAAGTACCGTGTATACGCCGTATGTACATGGTTCTGGCCAGCCCTACACATGGGCACATGCAGCAGGAGCAATGCCCATAATCAAGACATCACACGAAAGAGAAGACGGTGCAGGTACAACAAACAGCAGCAGCATTTGAAACTAGGGGAAGGCAATACGAGGCAAGGTAGTGTGTCACAAGCTGTTGTGGATGGCAGATGTTGTGGATGGACAGCAGTAGTCCAGGCAGTACAAAAATGATGCAGCTGCCATAAGCACTCGCAATAAAATAATAAAACTGCACCTACGTTGTGAACTAGGTTCGGCTGCTCACCCTCATATATAGTTGGGAAGGTTTCTCACATATAGTTAAGGCTCATAGTCACATATAATTAAGGTCACATATAGATAAGGCTCATAGTCACATGTAGTTAATTATAGTCAAGGTCACATGTCGTCAAGGGTCACCCTCACATATAGTTAAGGTCTCTCAAAGCAGCAATTCCATGGTTCCACCACCCATCATCTCACCTGGGGAAAAAACTACGCAGGCAGTGAACAACCACTCCCCACATAAAAAGGAAAAGGAGCCACCTTGGTACCGGGTACCGGAAAACTCCTCCACCAGTAGAATAAGGAAAATCAATCACCAGAAATATAATTGCATACGGTGTGACTTCTCGAGAACAGTGTTAACTTTGTGCAGTCGTACGCGTGGCGACATGGACCATGTTGCGTGTCTGTTGTGTGAGGCTCATTTCATTTTCCTCATGTCAAGACCAAAACATGCATGGCAGCTTCATACGCACAGCAACGTGGCTCACCTTGTGGGTCAGGCGTGCGAGTGCATCAACCACTTTGTCGTGGGCGAGGATGTCCGAACGCACCAGCTCGGCTTCTCAGTACTCACCCTCCTCGTAATTAAAACTGGCATACCTAAGCAGCCAGGGTTATCTGAGGTATCACGTTCTAGCCATTCGGCCGAGGGTGATGCCCTCTGGGAAAGTATCTGACATATCTGATCCAGGCAGCGCGTACAGCGTTACGAAAAGCGCTTGTGACGAATTGACTGACCTCCTCGAACGCCATACACATCCCCGGCCTGGAGCCTATGATGTGTAAGTGTGCGTTGTGACATCATCAGATCTTCTTTATTACTGCTGTTACGAGATATGACAGTGGGACTTGAATATGATGATATGCAGACATGGCTGAGTTCCCTTAATTGCAGGCTATCATTCCTCCCTCCCCACCCAGGGGGAATCAACGAGTACGAGGTTGACTTGGGTAACGAGGAGGAGACCGAGGTATTTTTAAAGACTCATCATGAAGTCCAGCTAAACTGACCAAAGCCAAATTGTTGAAATCAATACCGGCATTTAAATGCAGGTCATCTGCCAAGGTCTGATATCTCATGTTTGCAATGGGCCTTATGCAATGGGACATGCTTTCCTTGCATTTGAGCCTCTGAACCAGCGTGGGTGAGTAGTGCCTTTGTGATGCTCATGCTAGAATCTATGGCTGCTATATAGACTGTGTGAGTGTGGTATTTTGGCCCGTATGCTGCTCGATGCTGTTCCCAATACAACCCAACAAACAGAGACTGAGCCGTTTCCCAGAAGCAAACTAGCCCTATCGTCTCAGTTCTAAGAATTGGATATGGATAATAACAGGCTGAGTACCCTATGCTGACGGCTGAACTCTTTTGTATGTAATCATTGTTTGTGTTTGTCCATTTGTGTACATTTTATTTGTGCTTGCTCTCTTTCCTGCAGGATGTTCAACACTAATCAAGCCACGCTTGGTCACAATTGGCCGGACTTCACGTTTGTGTGCGTGACTGTCGAGCACGCGCTCTGCCGGCTGCCCTTCTTGGGTGGCGCATCCTTGATCAAGGTGTGTGTTGATGCTAACGCTGCTGCGCACGTAACTAAAACTGCAAACTTAAAAAAACTGCGCATACAAACTCACTTGACTTGCTGAAACGTAGGAAACCCTGCGCACAACTTACTTCCTACTAACCGTGTGCACAACTTACTAGCTATGCAAATACAAAACTAAACGCATACATACTTAATACTACCAGATGCGCATGCACATAAAAACTGCGCACACATGAAATTTTAAAAGAATTGCATGTACAATCAACCAATCAACACTTGCAGGCTCTGATGTGTTATGACATGCACTTCCCCCAAGACTTGCTGGATGCCATTGAAGAGGCATTCCCAGGAGGATCAGGTCCCAACTTTGTGGAGCTTGGGCGCCTGGATTTAGCCCACCGCCCTCCGCCTGAGACTAGCGGCTCAGAAGGCTCAGCAATTATTTCCCCCAATGTGGCCTATGCGAGAGCCTTTGGCCCTCTGAACTGCACGTGCACACGTGTGTACGTGCGTGTGTGTGCGTGCACACGTGTGCGTGCGTGCACTTACTTGTGTGTACGTGCAGGTACGTGTATGTGTGCGTGCGCGTACGTGTGTACCTCGTCACGTATACCAGATGACCTATTGTGATAAGAATGCTACCTAAGTGTACTACCTAAGCGATATGAGTACTGCCTAAATGTACAAGGACACCAGATTCGGCTACGCGATTTCCAGGCTACCGCAACAAACCAGGCAGATAACGTAGGCTTTAAAATAAACCAAGGCACTCCATTTCATGTCAGGTCAAATCACCGTCGCAATAACAGACAAGATTCTGCGCATCTTCGAAGAGTTGGGTGATAATAACTTGCGTCTCTTTACTCACCACGCACACATTCTTATTGTACGGATGGTGGCACCAATCGCCCCAAATATTTCTCCCAAAGGCCAACTTCAAACTTAAAGCTTCTTGCAGTAGGCAATGTACAGAACCTTTGACATGAGTTCCATTGCGTGATGACCTTGCTTCTTCTCATCAGCCAGCTTTTTATCATCCATGCATGCTGGCTTAAACCAATTTTGTTTGCACCAACGCCTCTTTGATTATTTTCCTGCACTTCTGTATAGATGTTTTAAGTTTGGACTACGGTCACCTGTTTCTGTGCTCTCATTCCTTTATTAGGAATCCTTCATCATTGCTTGCAAACGAGATTAGTAATCCTGATTACAATGTTTACCTTGGACACTTGGTTCTTATTCATCTTCAACAAAAGGGCAAAAGGCCATCCCAGATGTACAGTTTAATGATAAGAGGAGACGTATGAGCTAAAAATTAAATGCACAAAAAAGATCACGGGGACACCTTAAATCACGATCCAGAATAGCTTGTCCGTCAAAAAAATACTAAGCACTGCCACCTGCCTGGCGTACACTGTCAATGACTTGCATGAGAACGTTGCTAGAAGTGCACTAAACAACTATATACAAATTCATTTCTTATGTTATCAAGTTTTCCATCACCCCCATCACGCCTTTCCTGGCTTCAGACTCAGACCTGAATCGCAGCCTCACGTCACGAATTACTCTGATGGTGATCTCAGTCACGCTCAAAGGCATATGCCAAACACGGACAAAAGTGCCGTCTTCACGGCCGTAAAACGGTCCCGATATGGAAGCAACAACGCTCATGGCAATACTATGCCCACTTGGTACCTCTAGCAAAAGCTCTGCTGTCCCAATCATCTACATCATTGACCTGCAAAACGCAGTGTCCTCGTTGCGTCTTAGTCACAGATTGCTTGCCTTGGTTTGGTTAAGCGCAACTGGGTTGGACATGTGAAAAGATTTCTAAACTCAGTTATGATTACACTTATTAAATCTAAATCGTGGACGTACAATCAGATGTTTAAACTGAGAAACACTCACAGGGTTAAAGGGAACGAATGCTAGGTACATGTAGCTTGGCTTCCCCCTTCCGTCCCATCGATCGATCACGCGTGCTTGTGGTAGGTCGATAGGAAAGTCCTGGTAGCCTTGAGCCACCCCATGTCCCTCGCAAGCAGACCAGCTGCAGTGATCGTAGTGCTGCAGACAGAAAAGGATATAGGGTTGAGTATAGCTTCCCTATTTCAGTTGGGGATGTGACACTGTCCAAGACCTATGCATTTGATAGGAAATGCCGCTATACCCACAGTTGGAACTGTATCTGTATGCAGGTCTGAGCCCTAACCCTGAACCTACCCTAAACCTACCCTAAACCTACCATAGTCTGAGCAGGTAGGATCAGTAGGTTGCAGTTCTGAGCTGCTGACAGAACTGAACAGGTACAGTTCGTGTGCGTATAGCGTCACTAATTGGCATTAGATGCAACTCACCAGCGCTTGGCACTCGTGGAGGTACGCTCGTACTTCCTGGCCGTCAAACACCTGTGAACACCCGTTTCAATTGTAGCGTGCTCAAATTCAAACAACCTAAAACACGCTCCTGCCTAACTGTGTGTCAAGCGCTTAGGGTGTAACAAAAATTGTGCTTTGACGTGCTTACAATTGCCTCTCCTCCTCCACAGGTCCTGAAAAACCTATTAAAGTGCTGGACGACTGCTGCGCGATCTTGAAAAAGCTCATCGCACGCCCTCACAAACTGCTGCATTCTGGTTGACATCTCATCAAAAATCTGGGGCTCGTAAAGGTCGCCTATCAAGCCTGAAAGAGTATAATTGTGGGTGGCATGCTTTAACATTTGTAAATAACCTTGGTTTAGCCACATCATATTTTACAATGTATCTATGCAAGCCGTGACGTTGCATCTATGCAAGTGGTTACCGGGCTGCGTGACCATTGTATGCATGGCCTCGGTGACGTCTTCTAGAAGTAGCTCGTCTGCACGGTCTTGCACCTTTTGGCCTTGGATCTTCATCACCTGGAGGAATGGAAATATCAGTATTGGGGGGTATTGCAAACATGGTGTTGGATCTGGTGGTGGATGAATATGCAGCTGAATAAAAATACGCTCGCCTTAATGTGCTCGTGAATGTCTCCTCCGTTGCCCAAATGAATGCTGTGGAGCACACGGCCCATCATCTCCTGAGAGTATGAGAGGTGGACGGCTTTACTTCGGTATCAAGGAAGTTGTCACAAAGTATATTTGTTGAGGAATGAGATCATTTATATTCTGCCAGTTAGGTTAGTCAGTTCCTCCCATTGAGTGTTCCTGTGGCCTTTATTGTGGCCCCCTGTTTAATTGCCATGGAACGCAAAAAACCCGTGATATGGTCTCCGTCTCTCTCTGTACGACCAGCATGGGGCATCCACACCAGTAATTATTATCACATACCTGTGCTACAGTTTCTAACAAACTTTGCACTACAGGCACGCCTTGACCCAGCAGTTCGTCAACACTTGGCTGCCCAAAAGTGCTGGTGCTCGTTTGCCCTTCACGATACCGGGCTTATTCTGCACTATCTTCTTTCGATCTGCACACCATTCCTGAGAAAGGAGTGGAGCAGGGCCTTTTAAAGTGAACGCCATGTCATACAATGAAACTGTGTAAATGAAGATTAATTAATTAAATTTTCAAGATTCTTCTAGGCTGAAGATTCTGCGCGCGCGCCTTCATCGCGAAATTATTGGACTGGTTCTCGGAATGGTAACGAGTCTACTATTGTATGAAGACTGATGCCACAAGATTAATTCAAACAAAGTTTACACTTGTATGAACGATGAGAGACATAAATGCCCAGCTGAATGACCCAAACAGCGATAGAGGCAAGCACCTTCTACCGGAACAACTACAGGGAGTGTTGAAAAGGGCTAAAGAAATAGGGAAAGAAGATCAAGTGCCAGAAATGATTGTTTCAAACATAGCAGGAGGCAGGGGAAAAGAGGGAGCGTCTCAGCGTGTTCGGTCCCAGATCGGGGCCCAGGTTATGAGGCTCACGCACTCTTATGAGGAGAGGCGAGATTGGGGTAAGTCCTGTAATATGATCACTTGTTTGATCTTACTTGCATTATCTTGATGCAAAACCCTGCTTAATATATCCGAAGTAATAGTGACCAGTATCAAATTGCATGCAAGCAAGTTTGCGCTCGTGCCCAAATTCGCAAAAGCTGCAGAGCAGCAGCTTGAGGCGACTGGCATTGAGGCTACTCGTCACAACGTTGCAGAACTGAGCAAGAGCATGCAAAGTAAGCTGTCTTCAAATTTGCAATGAAGCAGCAGTTCACTACCTTGCAAACAGCATGACAAGCAAGATGTTCGTGATTTATTTGCTTCCGGTCCCGTAAAACACATGGTTGGGCTCATCGAGTGCGCAAAGAAATAAGAATGGATCAGCAACACACAGCGGTGTGATACAATGACATTTTCAATACAAATGCCCTGTAGTGACGGACGCGAGGAGCAACCGAGCACCTCCTCAGGGAAACAAAAGTGAGTACCTCTTGCAAGCACGTTGACCACAGATATCCACACAGAGGCAAACTTAATAAAATTGCTATTTGTGAGGCATAAACAGTGTCATAAAATAAAGACTAACTTTGTATTTTCTGCAGACGCTGGAACGCGAACATCGGAGGTTCGAAGTTGCTTGGCAGCTGCCGGAGCTATGGAATGGGATATCAAAAAGCTGACAAAATTTGTGGGGACATTTATCACAGGTAAGAAGGCTTAGTTGTCCAATGAGCCCAACAGGCCCGTTGTATTGTTGTGTGTGCACACTCACTTAGTGGAGGGCTAATAGGAGGTGGAGGGCTAATAAGAGGATTCACTAGATATCTAGCATGCACTTTATCACTATCTAGCGTATGCGAGTTGCGTTTTTGATACCTTGCTTGTCATGATGCTTCGTGCATTAGAGTAAGATGTCGGCTCTGGCAAACATTCTTCTGATTGATTTCTTTGGAACATTTTCTCATAGCACCAGTGGCCTGTACTCTCACAAACAGTACTTTACGTAACCACGTGCTATGATTGTTTACCGTAGGAAGCCAGATCCGACCCATGGAAGACAATGATAAAGCTCTTGTTTTGAGGGGGTATAGGAGTATTCCCTCTACTGAAACAGAGGACTGGGCAACTGCTGCCTGGATGAAGCAACAGCTCCCGTGCCTGGAGGAGTTTGAAAAGCAGCACCAACTGCAAGTGCGTTCTGTCCAGTGGGCATTCGTTTTTACACACAGGCTGACGTAATAACCCAGACCTTTCGGTGCACTGTGGGGTAGCCTGAGCTGACAGCTTACTGGACCTCCCCTTGCACTATTATTCCCTTCTTGCAGGCCCGGCTGCCAGCACCACACCACCGTAGCTCATCTAGCGCAGGAGTGCCCTCGCAAGCGGGCAGCTCCGCTCCCTTCCAGCAGGTACGTGTGCTTTTCCTTCCAGAGAGCGACTGCAATGCTTCCTTTTAATTAATATACCTATGGCACAGGTGCGGCCACACAAATCAGCTTGACTCTGCACATGGGGATTGCTACACCAGCACGATCATTTTGCCAGCTGGAAGACAACAAGTCAAGCAAAAAGATTGCAGGAGAGATGTGTACATGACGCCATTACGCTTGCAAATTTTTACTCGTGCTTGGTGTACCCTAAAGATTGATATCACAGTGGTTTCCTTGCCGACAGAGTGCAGAGAACAAATTAACACCAAACAACACCTTTCTGTGCAACACCTTGCTGCGCAGAGGAACCAGCAGGACAGCCCAGCATTGACGACGATATCGCAGGTGTATTGTCCTCAATGAGCAACACGCAGTTGATTAAGGTGGGTTTTAATGCGCCTGCTAGATATTACTCTAAACAAGGTCTGCAGCTAGCATTTTAAGTTTCTGGGCTGCTGCACTGCACCAGTCAGATGAGAGAACTGGATTTACCCTTTTGCCATATTATTTATTGACCCGTCTGCTGGTCGACCTAAATTTTACAAAGGATCCACTTAAATTCAAACCAATCCTGCAGTTTGCCTTGGATAAGATAGAGGAGGACCTGGACAGCAGCAGCGTGGACAGAATCGTTCGAGCCGTGGCTGATGCGTATGAGGGATGGAGAAGGGACACCGGCAAAACTTCTCCTGAAAGTCTAGATGCCGCATTTATCGAGAGTATGATGAGGAGGGTGATCCAGCAGTTGTGATATGTTGTGAATATATGCTCTGATAAGCAGTTTATGCTATCAGTAATAATCAGGGTACGGAATGTGATCCAAGTATTTTTATCAATGAAACAGGCAAAAGCAAGAAGCACTATTTCTGGCACATGTCTTTAATGCAAACAGATTGTGAAGGCTATGGCGGTTGTAGAATGTAGTATAGCTTAATCAGAGCATCCCTTCAACTCACGAGAAATACTATTAAATAGCTCCTTAAAATGCACTCACAAGGATCATTACTAGAAGGCTAGGAATTGCAAGGTAGGAAGGGTACGCCAATTTGAAACAAAAAACACACAGTTAAAAGTTTAAGAGAGCTGCCATGAGTGATGACAATCTGATAACACATGAAAATTATCTGAATAGCACATACATCCAGAATGAACAAAACAGGAATAATCAGCAAAAAAGGGCAAAATATGTATTTGTGGTATGGTTGTTTGACAACACTCCCTTCGTAATAAGCCCGCTTCCCCTTCTTGTCCTTGAGAAGTAGGAGAACGCTTTGAAATTTAGACAAGGGTAGGGCTAGAGCAGTGTTTCAACAAATAATCTTTGGTGAATATCTCCATAATGTGAGAATCAAAGCTTCATAAACCTTTCTCCATTTTAACATGTTCCTGTCTACCGTTAGTAAACACATGTTCCGTAATTGAAGCAAATCAGCATTTACTTCAAGATCCAACAACTGATGGGGTTTGGGTTGCTTTGCACGACCCTGCTGGCTTGGACAGCCTTGGCTTTGGCACAAAATGCACAAGTATTTCGCCACCGTTTGAGGAATTTTGGCGCTGGCACCTTTCTGGACGCGTAACACCACCAACATAGTCTTGATCTTAGTTTTAGCCTTTACGCCCCAAAATGCCACCCATATATCACCTTTAGTATGTTATTGATCCCCTTCCTCTTCAATTTGTCTACTTGCGGGTAAGTTGTTGAATTCACGAGGTCTCCCGGCTCGTACAACACAAGAAGGCTGCTGGCCTCAACAAACTGAGATCTGAGTTAATGTCGCCTGGCCTTATGCATCGCTCGCAGCATGTCTCCTTGTCATTGGAAAACGAGCTATCAACTGTTAAAATGTCCATTGGCTGTCATCCCTTGCAGGGGAGGAGACACAAAGGCGTGCCATAGCAGCAGGCTTGCCCAACAGTTGCCACATATTCACCCGAGAAAACCGTGAGACTCGGCGTGAGTGCTTTGCATCTCTGCACAGTTGTAGAATGTAATGCAGTTAGCAGTTGTTTGGGGGGGGGTTGGGCGGTGTATTGCCAAAAGCAATATTTCCACTGTGGGGAGTTTTGCAAAATGAGCGAATTCCGACTCAGCGCTTTGCACTATTAGCGAGTACGAGTTTCTCGAATAAATTCATTTCGCAGACAACATTAATCTCTAAAGGGAGTAATAATGTCTGCGAGATATCCGCGGTTTTTATCCGATGGAAACCCGCTTGCCTCCGAGTGCACACTGCATGCCAATTGTGCGTCACACCCACAACTCTCGTATTTTTGGCAATCACACACAGAAGAAGATGGCGCAGCCGCGCAGCACTATGTTATGAAAAAGAAAAAACATGGTGCATCACGTGATGAAAGGGGAAGTAGGATGATTGGTGCAGCGGCAGGAAGCTTTTGCTTTATTTGCAGCTTGTGCAGCTTAAAGAATTTGTTTTTTCGTGAGGAATGACGCCCTGATTTTTTTACGATGGGGATACACGGGTTTGACCTGGAAAGCGGAGCATTTTCTTTCATTCAAGCCGCCCGCGTATAGATGGCTCAGCCACAGCGATTTGTATCTTAGAATTTATGTTCAAGTAGTAAAACTTACGACGCATATGCCTACACCTCTCACTCACTCACTTGTGCTCGCAAAAAAATGAGATCAATTGAATTCCTTGTCGATAGTACGTCAGAGGATGCTATCAAATTGTTATACATTTTTAAAGCCAACCAGCACTTGCCCCACGCGTCTCGTAAAATGGGAGCAAAAGAGCGTTATGGCGACTTGCAGGTATAATGTCCCAGTTGTGTCCCCGGGAAAAACAAAAAAGTGAAAAAATAACAAAACAAAACAAAACAAAACAAATACAAATGTGATTGTTATAATCGGCAATACGCAAGGGGCGCAGGGCTCAACCCCGAGCTGATGGAGCAAGAGAGACAGCTGGGGCCTGAGCCGTCAGACGCAGACACCCCCCTTCCTCGTAGGCGCAG
>Ga0307942_1000114_pt1 | contig 43771 bp, 48 predicted proteins | sample OrgLakmetagen175_FD_201846 | JGI IMG/M metagenome (GOLD analysis project Ga0307942, IMG submission 201846) | Saline water microbial communities from Organic Lake, Antarctica - #175 | ecosystem: Environmental > Aquatic > Non-marine Saline and Alkaline > Saline | place: Antarctica: Organic Lake... | reverse complement strand
CAAGGAGGGTTTTTCTGTTTAGGCAGGAGTTTTCCTTTTCCCAGTCTTATAGGTTTTTTTCCTTCATTCTGTTAGGCCCTTGCTGAGGACCGTGTAACAACCCCCACCAAAAAAAAAAAAAAAAAAAGGGCTGGGGGATGGTATAGACATTGAGCCTACAGAGTCATGGCTTCTTTTTGTTTTGGGGAGGGGCAGCTGGCATCGTTGTGGTGGGATGGTGCTGTGCTTGAGAGGGCCCCATAGGGGGAAGGTTGTTGTATGCTGTGCGTTTCCTGGCTGAGTATTGGCGTCTGGAGGGGATGTTTGTATTGATGAAGGTGTTGGTGCGTTTTGAGTGGTACATCTTTGGAGTTCTGATGGACATCCGGCTGCTATTGTAGCGAGAGAAGGGGACGTATGTGGTTCTGAGCAATGTTCAAACACAGGGGTCTGGTTAAATTGCCTAGTATCTACCAGCCAGTAGATCTGTGCGTGTGGGAGGTGACCGTCTAATGAGGTCATTGGTAATAGGATGTCTATAGTGTGTTGCTGTGCGTGGTTGTGTTGCAGGTGTTGCGTGTTTAAGTCTTTGCAGCTCTGATGTTTTGATTTCTGGCCTTAATGTATATGCAAGAGCACTTGATCAGTCAATGTAAATAAAAGGGCTGTGACCTGTGTTAGTGTGCCTTATTTGGGTCATAAAATAGTGTCGGATCACCAGGGCCTGAAATATATGGAGGTTCTGAAGATCTGCAAAGAAAGATACGGAGGTCCTCAAAGAGTGTGTTGTTGGCGTATAACAAACTCCCAAGTACGAGGTTGAAGCAAACTGAAATTGATAAGGGGAGCAAGAGAGGCAGACTGGAAGCGATAAAAGAAGGTGGGGGGGGCAATCAAGTTGACGAGAAGAAGGGCAAAACGTATACGAAAGGTCAAGCGTGGAAAAGAAAGAAGGAAGGAAAGCCTGTGAGAGTTGCAAAGAAAGATAGGGAGGTCCTTAGGGAACTCCTAAGGAAAGATAATGAGGTCCTTAGGGAGCTCCTTAGGAAAGATACGGAGGTCCCTAGGGAGCTTAGCCAAATCTACGGACCTCCATAGCCTCCTTTCCCGCGGAGGCCTTTATGGAGGTTCGTAAGGATGTTATAACCTCCGTTTGGAGGGGGGGACTCCGGTAGGGTGTGTGTGAGTGTGTGTGTGCGCATGCGTGTGTGTGTCTGTGTGTGTGTTTGTGTTTTGTGCGCGTGTGTGCGTGTGTGTGTACGTGTGTACGTGTGTACGTGTGTGTGTGTGTGTGCGTGTGCGTGTGCGTGTGCGTGTGCGTGTGTGTCTGTGTGTGTATGTATTGTGTGTGTATGCATTTGCACACGCATTTGCAGCACGCACAGCATGTTGACCATATTTCGCTCCCACAGCTCCAATGGACGCCACACACACACCCTCTCCCGTGTTTCCGTCTTCCAGGAATGTGTGTTTGGCGTTGACTGTGTGCGGCTTTGCCCTTATCCTCGTCTACGAGTCGTTTTTTGCTTTTTGTCGCGCGCTTGCATGGTAAAACATCTAAATTATCCATATCGGCACCATCCGTTTGCCCTAGGCCATGTTTTTGATTACCAGGCACACAAACAAAGTTTTGGTTTTGCGTCATTCGCCCTGAGTGTGTGTATCGGCATCCTCAATTTACAGCAGCACGCACAGCACGGTGCTCGTTCTTGCCTGCACAGACGCAGTGGACGCTTACCACACATGTTTAGGGTTGGCCAGAACCGTATATGACCGTATATATGACCGTATATATGGACCGTCCACATATACGGATACGTTGCCACGTGCTCACGTCGAACACCAATTTTTCTACAGGCACAGGGCGGATCTGCAAGATCATTGCTGCAAAGTCTGTTGGACACCACATAGAAAGGAAAGAACGGATGAAGTAGATTCCGACCACGAGCAAGGTATGTTTCAAAGCAGCACATACATTCACACCTACCATTGGGATTGCCTTACAGAAATTGGTTGTTATCATAACCCTGATGCTCATCTAAGTACAGGTGTGAATTTGCGTGGGTTTGCATCCATTGAGTGGTGCAGGGCACAGAACAACATCCTTTCCTACCTCATTTCGATAATGTTTACACGCACTGTCTGCAATCCTTTTCTCTCTTTCTTGATTGTTCATTACTCATTACTCAATGGGAGGCTGACGGTACTTGGCAGGTGCTATTGTAGCTTTTGCTGACAGATGGGGCAGATAAATGGCCCCATTCATAAATTGCCTGGTGAGCATCACGATTTTGTACACAAAATCAGTGCGACAGAGCATGACATACTTCTACTGCAAAGTGATATCTTTTGGATTTGTGGGCAATCCCTGGCAGTGATTTCCTGGTGTTTTTGTAATGCGCAACCTACAGAGTACTCCTATTGTGGACCACCAGCGTGAATGGTAGCAAGGGATGGGGTTTCCAGTTAAAAGCTAGCATAATGAACAAATAAGCCAGAAAGTGTGCATGACTGTTATGGATATATGACAAATTGACAATGATAACGTAAGCACTTTGCCTTGCTTGGCAGATGTGCGCACACAGTAAGAGGGTTCCCAAGTCGGATATGAGCTAGGATGATTTAATGCAATTATTTAAATTAAATTCTCAAATAAATATCGTGAAGGAGCACCCAGACAGAGATGTCGAAAGCAATCCCAACACGCTTTATACGCAGAGCATTCAAGCGCAGTCTTATATAATAATTATCCTTTTGAATATTTTCTATCCAAACATTTGAGAATCACTCCGATCCTCTCCTCTTCCTCCTTGCTCGTTCCTCAACCAGGTAGTGTGATGAAAGACATCTACTTTCCCACTCAGGCAGATGTCATGGAGGATTAATGGCGATTCCTTGCGTTGAAAACCCTTGCTTGTCGTCCCTTTTTATGGCATGATGAGTTGTAGCTACCGCTATCACGAGAACTGTGTACTGCATGCCTCTGATGCTTTTCAGTGTGGGGCAGCATCATGTACCATGTTCATTTAATGATGTGCACGCGTGTGCATTATACGCAGGCAACACAGTATGCAGATTGGAGTTCGCAGCAACTGGTTACTGTCTGCAAGGGCCCCCCTCCCGCCAAGCCTCCTCCAACCAAAGCACCCTCAACTGCCTTCCCGGTCCAGCGGAGGTTATCTTGTGCCTGACATGCTGGAAAAGTATCGACCTCCAAGGATGCGGCAGCCCTCATCAGTGCGGGCCGGCTCATCAGGCTCTGACCTTGCCGGCTTTCTGTTTGACATTATTCCCCCAAAGTAGGCCTCATGTGCAGTTTCAAAGCTTGGGAACTGGAAGACCGCAGCAAAATACTGATTAAAATGCAGAAATTTGAGTGAATTTGTGCACCTGTATCCTGCATACACACATGGTTCTCTGTCCATGGCAAGGGTGCCTGTATTGGAATGAAATACGTCACACAATCCCTGTTGGGTGATATACTTGATGGCAATTGAACGCCGACAAATTTTAGTGACAAGGTCACCAATGCCCTCTGAATACTGCAATTATAAGGGAGGGAAACTCCGATTATAGCCTGGTGGTGAGGCATTGTCCTTTTGGACTTCAAAAATCCGGCAGTAATACTCACGCTGAGTTCCGCAAGCATGTGTTTATAACTACTTCTTGGTTAAACTGCAACTAGTGTCCTTTTTTGGCCAAAACCACAGTACTTTCTTGCCGATTAAGCCCTGGATGTGTTTACTTGATGCTACCCTCAGCCACTAGGTATATATCAGGGTATATATCAGGTATATGTTAGCCTACCCAGGTTGCTATATACCCTGGTACCCTGCCACCAACTAGCAGGAGAATCACCAAGAGTTTTTTGACCCCAAGTTTTTTACCCCACCCTCTAGGTGGACCTCGCCTTACTGGGTCATAGGTTTTTTTTATAATGTAATTCTGGCAAAGGATCTCAAGCATCAATTATTGTGTAACAGATAAAACACTTAACCACAATGTAAAAACGATAAGGTCATTACTGCATAGCTGATATGGATGTGTGACGAATGGCAACATTGAACAATGCCCTGTCATGCACAATCAATCGTAACAGGCCTTACCCGTGCAGTGGTGATAGAGAAATTGCAACGTTCTTTCCAAGTGCGTCCGTATTGCAAAAAAATGCAGGAAAAAACCAAGCTCCTACTCTCTCAAGATTGTGACCAAGTGCTTGGAAGAGAAAGGAGTCGAGTATCAGATTCGCAGCTCTCCGGCCCTTGGCAAGCAATGGGTGGACAGCGGGTGCTATGTGCATTTAAGCAGGCAGTACATCCTGAGCATCCAAACAAACCCCGCTGTCTGCATGTCAGCCTTTGCGGAGACAGGACTCTTCAACAAAAACGACCCGTCCGGCAATTTGGTCGAGGATGTGACCCATGGTCTGGATCCCGTTGCAAGATTAGATACCCCGGAAGATTTTTCCGCACACATTGATGCCCTGCTGGCATCTCCGTATGCAGTGTAGAGTATGTGAAAAACAGAGGAATGGAATAACTCTACAGCCGGTCATGGCAAGCCAGCGTCGTTAAGATGAGGTTCTGTGTTTACTTTACAAGTGTCTTGATGCCTCTGCGATGTACTTTTTGTACCAGCCTATGACCTTTTTTTTATCAAAAGATCATTTTTGCCATTTTTATGAAGCATAAAAACAATGCGCTTGTTTCAGCGACTGCCACTAAGGATTGTCATACTGACGTCTAGCTTGAGACTTATTGATAGGCATGCTTTGCTTTCATTTCCAAGCCCAAAAGCAAGCGTTCGCACATAGCCAAATATAAGAACTGAAGATGCTGGCAGTTTGCAGGTAGCTCGTAACAAAGCGGCTAACGCGTGGGCTGTGAAAGCTTACAACCATAGTTACGATGAGGTTGACCTAAAGCAAGATTGTTAAAATGATTAGCAGCATCAGCAGCCCTCCATAACAATCAATGAAGAAAAAAGCAGCAATTCCAAAGTCGTTTTGAGGGAGCAATTGCCAGATTAATTTGCACATATTGTTCAAGCATTACCAACATAGAATGGGGAAAAGGTGCTGTTGTGAAATCAGCACGCGCAAAAATAACGGCTTGAATGCGAAAGCAAAGTTTCATTATAGAAGCTTGTCATATGCCTGGTATCGTTGTCGGCTGTCATTTACTTTGCTTAGGCTCTTGCCTAGCAAGGGGGGTTGTGCTACAACTCTTTGTACAGACCTACCATCGGCTACTTTCAGCATTTTGGCACTTCTATAACCAATGCTTATTCAACTCATTTCGTCAAGTTATCTGGCTCATCAAAACTCGCTTTTTGCTTTTTGCTGACTTTTAGCCTGAGACTTTTCTGTGTGTTTCTTCTCCTGTTTATCTGACATGGTGGGATGCTGTATGACTCAACTCACCAGGCCAAAAGTGTTTACACCGTTATTTCTTCTTTTACTATGTCATGCTAAATTAGTGGCCTTGGGTGGGGACGTGCCGACGTAGAACCGCACTTCTTTAACATGCACAAGGCGCGTGGTTGTGTTGCAGATGTTGCGTGGGTGGGCACACTCTGCTGAGGTTGAGTGTCTGTGTAATCAGGGGGCACGTCATCATAATGAGCCAATGTATTGATAACAGTTAGCGATGGCTGCAAGCCTATTAAGTGCTACAATGTGCTTATAAAAACTCTGGCGCACTTATTATTAAGTTGTTTCCCAGAGATAATGTGGCCATCGTTCGCTGACGTGGGATCGTGAAAGCCATTAATTCCTAGGCTCATAAGTGATTTGGTAATGCAGTAATGAGGGTGGTCATTGTTGAGGGGGGGGAGGTGCAGGCGGAAATGACTTCTGAGATGAGTTCGATAATAGCAAGAAATACACAATTTCCTTTCAGAACTAGGTGTAGGTTGCTGGCGTGGATGCAGGCACGCTCGCATATGGAGGTTGAGTTGTCTCTTAAGTGGTAACGACGTTTCTTCTCTTGTGGATAGGAATGTTGTGGTAAGGTGTTCTAAGTCCTAAGTGAGAAATCTGGTGGGTGACGAGATTTATTGAAACGGACCGGTGGCGATCAGACGGGTCCTCTAGGCCAGTAGCTACAAGTGCCACTGCTGAGCGCCTGTGGTATTCTACGTAAATGGAGGGGGCACCTGATCTGAAATTATGTACATCTTCAAGAATCATGGCTGTTAGAGTGCTGCACCAGAGGACTAGAGGACGTGCTTGCTTTTAATCACCCTTCCAATCATTGCATCCCATTTGTCTAGGTCTGGGTAGGAGCATGGTGTAATGGCAAAGGCATAGGCCAAAGTAGGGATGATAGCTGTGCATATTATGTTGAGTGTTTCCGTGGTGAGGCATACGATCCCTCAAGGGCATCAAGCTTTTGCTTAAGGTTATCGTCCATGCGCCTGTGTTGGTGATCCCAGTTGGGGTCCAAGGTCAGAATGACTCCTAGGTTGTAAAAAGGTGAGCTGGGCGGTTTGTTGTTGAGTTGATGTTCGAGGGCTTCAGTAGTGTTAAACCGTTGTTATCTTTGGGAGGAGACGCATCCAAGCTACCTGTGACCTTGGTATAAATAATCAGCCCAGCCCAGTCAGAGTATAGTGTGAGTTTACTAGCTTGTACTTTGAAATTGTGTAGGTCGCCAGTGGGGCAGAGAAGGTCATCAGCAAAAGCGGCACTACTGATGTTGATGAATAGGTGTAGCCATCTTAGGAGGGGCTTCATAAAGAGTAAGAAAAGAAAAGGGAGAGAGTGTCACCTTGTATACTGCCCCTTTCTATGGATGTTTTGTTTGTGCAAACCCTGGAAGCGATATTTACTCGAGTGGTGGCATGTTCGTAGAGATTTATAACAGCATCCATGGCATCAGTAGGGAAGCCAAGGTCATACATGATCCAAAGCATATGGTCATGGTCAGTGGTGTTGAGGGCTGAGGTAAAGTCAACAATCAGGGCATAGATGCCTTTGCAAAAGCGTTTGGCATCTTCTAGCTTCTTGTGCCATAATTACGTTTTGGAGCTGGTGGATGGTATCTTTGTGTTTGCGGAAGCCAGCTTGTGTGGTGCTGAGTATGGAATGTGTCTTTGCGTACTTGTACAGAGTGTTGGTGATGAGGCGTGTCCAGACCTTGTAAAGAGTATTTGCAAGGCCGATCGGGCGATATGATGACACCTCAGTTTCATCTACTTTTCATCTACTCTGATCAACAAGGTGTTATTTGTTTTACATGCTTTTGTTGTGAAGCCGGTAGCCCACATAACAACGAGGAGCATGCATATGGTGTTTTAAATTTCTGCAGGTAGCATGCGCAGAAGCTCGCTACCTATTCCATCTTGTCCTGGAGATTTATCGTTGCTTAGGGTTTTAATGCACTCATTAAGTAAAGGTGCTTTTGTCTAGGATTGAGGAGCGCAGCCATGTCCTGTCCTTCGTGCCCTCTAATTCAGCTTGGGTTGTTTTTGATTGTAGCTTATAAGGATCTGGAGGTTTATTTTCAGGCCCGTTATTGGAGTATTCCCAGGGGTAATTCCTAGGTGCTTCTTTAGGGAGGTAGGCTCCGTGTTTTATTCACAGATTGCCAGGAATCTTTAAAGTATTTCTCAAATATCTGTGCTTTCTTGGTAGGCTCAGTTTCGATTATGCCAGTGCCAGGGTCTTTCAAAGCTTGGAGGCCTACCGTGGTTGCGTGCTTGAGCCTTAAAAAGTTTGTTTATGTCCTTTTTTGGGTGCTTAATTGATCAATTTCTGTCGCACCTTGCGAGCTATTGTGTATTTTCTTGTTATCAATGTCATTCGCATTGGTAATAGTTTGCCTGGTTTTTGTGTGGATGTCATCTAGCTGTTTTTTGAGAGACCGATTGAGTTCGATATGTTTATTAGCTTGCATTGCCTTTTGAAGTGATGGATTGGCACTGTTTTGTTGAATGATTTCTGTGGTGATGCCTTGGGTGGTGTTATGTTTCTTTAATCCGTACAGACATTGCATCTGTATTAGGAAAATAAAACAATACTCATAACCAGATATAATCTGGAATATTTGATGTGTATGCAGCATACCTTCCTTGAATTGCTGTCTGAAAGGATATCCAAGGATGGCTATCATGTGCCGACTGGGATATATAAAAAGTCAAGGAAAACAGTCAATGCAAACATTGACGTCACCACAGATACTCACAATTAAATCCCCTTTGCCAAATGCAACAACAACGCTAGCTGGAATTCAAGGACCTATTTGGAAAAAGTGGTGAGCCTTCACGGATGGATTTGTACTGGATGCAGAGAAAGTCGATCGGGGCTGGAGTGTACCACCCTCAATCCAACATAGTCACCAAGCGAATCATGGAGGCACAAGCATCAACAAAATCACGAACAGAGCCAAGCCAGCAGAAGCTGCTTTGATCAATGTAAACACCCAAGATGCAACATTCCTTTCCCAGCGCACAAACATTCCAAACTTATTGAAACCACCGTACACACATCCAGCAATCCAAACACACAATCCATCTCCACAAAAGCTCATTCTGGCATCCCAGGGAACAAGTGCGCTGATACCATAGCAAAATGCTCTGCAGGAAATCAAAGTGGCCATGATACCCACATTGACACTGACACCACCCTACTCATCTATCTTCTGGCCAGCAAGGGTGGTAGACCCTCCACCCTCCTCCCTTACGTATCTCTGGGAAATCCCTGGCAGTGAATTTCTGGTAGTGTAATGCGCAACCTGCACCTATTGTGGACCACCAGCGAAGGTAGCAAGGGCTGGGAAAAGCAAGCTTGAACAGGGTCAAGAACAAAGCCAGAAGTGTGCATTGGCTTTTATGGATCATATGATATATGGAAATGATATCACAAGCACATTGCCTTGCTTGGCGATGTGCACACACAGTGAAGAGCTAGGATGAATTGCCTCAATTATTAAAAATAAATAAAGAAATAAACATCGTAAGGAGCACCCCGACAGAGATATCGAAAGCAATCCCCATGCTTATGCACAGAGCAAGCGCAGCCTTATATAATATTTATCCTTTTGATTTTTATCTCTAAAAATCCCCCTTTGAGAACCCAGTCTTCGATCCTCTCCTCTTCCTTCTTGCTCGTTCCTCAACCAGGTAGTGTGATGAATAATATCTACTTTCCCACCCAGGCAGATGTCATGGAGGATTAATGGCGATTCCTTGCGTTGAAAACCCTTGCTTGTCGTCCCTTTTTATGGCATGATGAGTTGTAGCTACCGCTATCACGAGAACTGTGTACTGCATGCCTCTGATGCTTTTCAGTGTGGGGCAGCATCATGTACCATGTTCATTTAACGATGTGCACGCGTGTGCATTATACGCAGGCAACACAGTATGCAGATTGGAGTTCGCAGCAACCGGTTGCTGTCTGCAAGGGCCCCCCTCCCGCCAAGCCTCCTCCAATTAAAGCACCCTCAACTGCCTTCCCGGTCCAGCGGAGGTTATCTTGTGCCTGCCATGCTGGAAAAGTATCGACCTCCAAGGATGCGGCAGCCCTCATCAATGCAGGCCGGCTCATCAGGCTCTGAGCCTGCCCCCCCCAAGGTAGGCCTCACGTGCAATTCCAAAGCTCGGGAAATGTAACACTGCAGCAAAATGCAGAATGATGAAGTGCATGTATGTGGATTGTGCACCTATCCTACACGCATGGCTCTCTGTCCATGGCAAGAGTGCGCCATGATTCGTGATGAAATATATTACACAATCCCTATTGGGTGTTAAGCTCAATGGCAATTGAACGCCAACAGAATTTAATGATAAGGTCACCAATGCCCTTTGGGTACTGCAAAGTAACTCCAACTAAAGTAGCCTGGTGAGGATTTGTCCTTTTGGACTAGAAAAAATCCGGCAGCATCACTCACGCTGAGTGCTGCAGGCATTTGCTTGGAATGACTTATTGGTTAAATTGCAAATACTTGATGCTTCCCGCAGCCACCAGGGGCTGCAACTTGCAGGAGAATCACCAACATAGTTTTTTGACCCCAAGCTTGTTACCCCACCCGTATATATACCGTAAGGTTGGCCAAGTATCTCAACCATTGTGTAACAGATTGAACACAGAACTGCAATGTAAAAAAGATAAGGTTATCACTGTAATGCTGAACCACTCAAGCTGCTGCTCATACTGATATAGCATGTGCATCCTATGAAGTGTGCTCCTACCATCTAGGACTTGAATCACTGGATTTGCTACCTCCCTTTAAAGACATGTGCGACGTCTGTAACCGTGTCTACCATTGGCAGTGCCTACTAAAAACCAACCGCTACAATGCCAATGAGCGAGAGGCTATTGGCAACAATGACACATGGGCCTGCTTAACCTAAATGAAAATGAAAAGGGCACTAGACCGCAGAGTCAGCTGGGCACCGTGCAGGAACAACACAAAGGCCCCTGCTCCATCCTCCAAGGAGCCTCCGTTACCCTCCACCACATCATTTTGGGAGTGGGTGGCACCATCTACTACAATCACACACTGGAGCCTTTAATGGGGCTGGGCCTTCATTTTCAAAGAGTTAAGAAACTTGCTTCCAAGCTTCATGTTCATTCTGTCAATTGCGCTGCCAAACTTGTTCATACCAGACATACCCTTTCAGCACTATTATCAACTCTCATAAGGAGACGGTTTCAAGTCAAGCCTGTAACCCTCCTGATCCTCATTGCTAATTCTGTTTTTCCTTTGGTGAAGGAGTTTTAAGGTACCTGGTACCAAAGTGGCTCCTTTTCCTCAATTAGGTGGGGGGTGATTTTCACTGCTGCCTGCATAGTTTTTTTCTTTTTTTCTTTTCCAATGGCACGGACTCCCATCCATTTTTCAGCACCTGTTTAAGTGCAAAATATCCCTGTTGGTCATATTAGAGCTGGTATGGAAGTATGACGGATGACACATTGCAATGGTTACAATGGGGGGGTGACCTTCAGCCAGGTTGTTTGGCTGATCGGCTGCTGACTGGTCTCGGCCAGCCACAAATAAATCCATAAGCTCAGAAAGAAAGAGAAAAAGTCTAGTGTTCGGCTGAGAAAGAAAATTGTGAGCAACAGGGATATGACGGATGACACACTAAAACATTGCCACTGCCCCGCTATGCATAACAGATAACAGACCTTACCCTTGCAGGGGTGATAGAGGGATTGCAAGATTGCAATGTTTTTTCAAGTGCATCCAAATTGCAAAAACATGCAGGCACAAACCACGCTCCAGATCCCTGAGGACTGTGACCAAGTACTTGGAAGAGAAAGGAGTCGAGTACCAGACTCGCAGCTCTCCGGCCCTTGGCAAGCAGTTTGTGGACAGCGGGTGCCTTGTGCATTTAAGCAGGCAGTACGTCCTGAGCATCCATACAGATCCCGCTGTCTGCATGTCAGCCTTTGCGGAGACAGCACTCTTCAACAAAACGACCCGTCCGGCAGAATGGTCGAGGATGTGACCCATGGTCTGGATCCCGTTGCAAGACTTGATACCCCAGAATATTTTTCCGCACACATTGATGCCCTGCTGGCATCTCCGTATACAGTGTAGAGTATGTAAAAAACAAAGGAATTGAATATCTCTGCAGCCAGTCATGGCACAGCCAGCGTCGTAAAGAAAAAGTTCTGTGTTTACAAGGCAGTGTCTTGATCCCTTTGCAATGTACCCTTTGTACCAGCCTATTGTTGTAAAACCTGTGTTTGTATCAAAATATCATTTTGCTTTTTAACTTTATGAAGCTAAAATTAATGCGCTTGTTTTAGCGACTACCACGTAGGATTGTTATACAAGGTTTACAAGGTTTACAAGAAAAAAGCCTTCAGTCAAGAGGTATGACTGCTCGCCTGTTCACAAAGCAAAAGGCGGAGTTTGTTGTTTTCCTGGTGTAGAAAAGCAGGATGCTGTCTGTGAAAACAAGAACGTGTACTTCCTGCGGAGAGAAGCCATTTGAGGGTGCGTGCATTGAAGAGACCTTGCTTTTCATCCTGGACATCTTGGACATCATCATCAGCCTCACACAAGTCGCAAGTAGGGGAAGGGGTGGAATTCAAGTTGCTGTTTCAAAGCGAAGGGTGTGGGCACATACGAGCCATACTGCGAATGATATTTCGCACATGTAAGATTGTGTCAAGCCTTCCATGGCTGAAACTATGTGGGAGGACCAGCAGTTAGGACGTCTGGAGCTCAATTGCAAAGAAAAGAAAAGAAAAAACTACGCAGGCAGTGAAAACCACTCCCCACATTAATTAAGGAAAAGGAGCAACTTTGGTACCAAGTGCCGTAAAGCTCCTCCACCACAAAAAGGAAAAATCAATGGGGATCAAGAGGGTTGCAGGCTTGGCCTGAATCCGGCTCCTGGTGAGAGTTGATAATAGTACTGGAAAGGGCACGTCTGGTATGGACAAGTTTAGCAGCAAAGCTTACAGAGTGCACATGGAGCTTGGAGGCAAGTTTCTTTACTCTTTGAGAATCATGACCCAGTTCCTTGAAAGGCTTCAGAGTGTGAGTGTTGTAGATGGTGCCATCAACATCCCAAAGGATGATGTGGAGAGTAACGGAGGCTCTTTGGAAAATGCTGCAGAGACCTTTGTGCTGTTCCTTTGCGGCGTTCAGCTGGTTCTGAGGTCTGGTGTCTTCACAATACTTGATGTCAACGAGGTGGATGTCACGCCAAGGATTGCTGAGGTGCTTAGGTCGGTGCTGTGTGGGATTGCTGGTGGCTCTTCTGGTGGCTGGCGGTGCCGCTGGGGTGCTCTCAGTCTCCCTCAATTGCCCCCTGCCTCTTCAAAGAACCCACCCCCATACATTAGCCCAATCGCACGTCAGCTTGCAAAACCTTCCTCATTGTAAAACTGTTGCATTGGGTAAGGAAATTGTATAGACGCATTGCAGCGCAAAACCAGTTGAATTGCAGGGTCTCCAGGCCGCACTCTCGCACAACGCACCATGACAGTTATGTCTCTGATTCCGGCGGGAAGCCTTTTCAGCACTGTCAAAACTGTAGGGGGCCCCCCAATGTTGTACGAAGGGAGTAGCCCATATCTGACTCGCATAGATGCTAGCAGGAATTGCTTAAGTTTTGAGGAGCCAGATACGTGCGTGTAATCTGTTAGCAAGGTCATGGCTCTTGACGAATTGCTTGAATTTGAAAGTACCAGCCATGAATGGTCGCAAAGCTGCATCAGCCGCAATATTCAGATTGATCTGCCTGTTGCACGCCATGCCGAGATATTTGAAAATGTCTGTGAAGGGGAGCTGTGTGCCATCAAAGAAAAAGGGAGGCAAAAAACTTTCAAACTTGCAAGTGTTCGCACGCAGCCAAATATAAGAGAGGATGCAGTTTTGGAAGTTTGCATGTGGTAATTTGTAACCTGGCGGTTAGTGCGTGGGCTGTGAGAAGCTTTGCCTCCATCAGGCAGGCTCTTTTTTCTAGTGTTTTTTTTTGGTTTGGTTATAGGCTTTTTCCAAGCTTCCGCTCAGATGTCCCCCAGAGGCAGGAGTATTTAGCGATGTAACCTTACCTTACCTCAGCTTACGTTAGGCATGCTAATTTCTCTGTCATTTGCAATCGAACCAGTGAAAGTGCCACCAGTATTTCTTTTGCTCATTTGTGTTAGCCCCTTGGAACAAAGAATTGTAGCCAATGACTGTTACGACTGCGAACATCAAACATGAAGTACCGCCCGTCCTCACCACGCACTGTCATCATGTAGGGCAAAGTGCTTTGCATTTCCCATGACATCTGCAAATTAATTTTGCCAGCTGGCTCAACTCCTAACAGCGTTTCTAATCCATGCTGAAAGCGTTTACACCACTACGTTATTTTATTTAACTTCCTTTACTTTGCCAGCAGCGTCGTGGGCTTTGAATCCTTAAAGCAGGTTCTGGTAAAGCCATGATGACAGTGCGTGGTGACCTAGAAGACCTGCCAGCAGCCTGTCAAATCTGGCAGTTTACAATTCTTAGTTAATATGAATCAAGAAATGAAGTGTGCCTGTCCTGCGAAGAATCAATCAGATCCCTGGAATGAATGCAGCCCAAGGAAAAGCTCCTATTCCTGTTAATAGATAGGATATTAATAGATAATTAATCTTCATCATCACCAGAAAGTCTGCTAACCGCTATTTCACTTCCAAGTAGCTTTGTACGACCAAGAAGTACTCAAGATCTTCCGCTCCAACAAGAACTAAGCGATTTCAACACAACGCTTCATCATTTTTTTTCTTCATAACACGCATTGTCATCGCATCTGCACGACACCTCTTAACTGATTCTACACCAGACATGAAAAGTCGACGGAGGCGACACAGTTTAGGCACACACACACACACACACACACGGGGCCCATTGAGCCGGGTCAATGCACTGCCACAACAGCTTAACATCAACCGAGATGGTGCCCACTGCCCACGCCTGCAATCCAAGTCGAAGTGGGTATGTTCTGTACCCTGATCAATCGTGTGACGTGACACCTGAGCAAATGTCAACGAACCGCACGCTTCTTCCATCCTGGTGTCGGTCTGGCCAACTAGTGATGCTCTCAAGTACTACCAACTTCCTGTCCCACTAGCAGGTGACCAAAGTCGTGTCCTACTTTTAACTTGCTCTCAAAGGACACCAGTATTACGTCCCACTAGCAGGTTACCCAAGTCGTGTCCTACTACCAACTTGCTCTCAATTACTGTTCAAAAGATCAAAGGAATCCAAAACTACGTCCCACTAGCGAAAAACCTAAGAAGCATCCCTAAGCTCTAGCATGCACTGTTCAATAAACATACTCCAACTCTCGCTCTCAATTACTTTTCACACTCACACAAGGCTGCCTCTCTGTTTGTAGCTGCGCTCATGGCTGGTAGTAGCATTGATAGTTTAAGTCAAACGAGTTCAAACACAGGTGCGACATACTTAGGTGCAGCCACCACAATTTCTAAAGCAACATAGCCACCACACAAGACAGCCTGCTCTCGATTACGTTCACACCGGAAGGTTCCGCCTAAACCCTTCAAGCAGAAAACCAGGTCTCAACACACATCCATACATTTATGTGCACACAATGGCAACATCCAACTCTATAAGTAGAAAACCAGGTCTCAACACACACACTCACTCGTGCACACACAGCTACGTGCACCAGACATTAAAGTGTAGCACACACATCCGTAAATGTGTACCATTACACATTCACATACTCGTGCACACGCACATACTCGTGCACACACACATCACATGAATGAATACCACACATTCATGTGTACCACACATCCCATGAACGATGACCACACATTCATGTGTTCCACACATCCCATGAACAATGACCACACATTCAAGTGTACCACACATCCCGTTGGTACCGCCCCAATGCAGCCAACCCCTCTAAGTACTGCTTGGCGGCCTCACCACCGTCCACTGCCGTGCTCAGTTCTTCTGCTGCTGCTGCTGCTGCTGCAGCCGCCTTTTTGTTTGTCTTTTTCTTTGAGGGCGTGCTGTCCTTGGAGGGGGCAGTGGGCGCAGCGAGGTGGGCAGCGAAAATGGACAGCAGCTCCGTTTCCACCTGTGCAAGATGAGTGTGGCGCGTGTGTGTGTGTGTGTGTGTGTGTGTGTGTGTGTGTGTGTGTGTGAGTGAGCACGCCTGTCTGAAGGACGGCTTAGAAGGATACAGGCTAAGGTCCTCGACAAAGGCACAAACTTTGTGCACAACCACTCATCATGCAGACGCTAGTTGCTGTAATCAGCAGTCCCGTAATGACCAACAAGGACAGAGGCTAAACGGCTTTCATTATTGGTGCAGGCTTCACATGGTTGCTGTAATCAGCAGTCCCGTAAGGAAAGAGGCTGGAATTCTAGATCTGTGGCGCACAGACTTGATCTGTTGCGCACAGACTTGATCTGTGGCGCACAGACTTGATCTGTTGCGCACAGACTTGGATCTGTGGCGCACAGACTTGATCTGTTGCGCACAGACTTGGATCTGTGGCGCACAGACTTGATCTGTTGCGCACAGACTTGATCTGTGGCGCACAGACTTGGCGTACAACCACTCATCATGGTAGCCAAAGGAGATCTGAGTTGGGCAAGGCTGTGCATCCACACTCAAAACCACATATTGGTCACACTCTCGCTACCATCAGCTGGCATTGCTGCTGCCTTCATTGCCACATCCGACAAACAAGATTACAAAAGGCATCCTCCTGATTGCGCACAGAATGAAAAATTGTAAAATCTACGCAGCCAGTGAAACCTATCTCCACACAACAGCATCACCGCACACCGTATTGACACAAATACAAGTGTCAAGAGGGGTTGGCTAGAGTCATACGCTTACTCACGGAAAATAATGCTAGGGTAGTTTATAAGTGTACAGTCTCAAAACGTATAAGCTGCTATGGCCAGGCCCAGATGTTACACTAGGCCCAGATGTTACACTAGGCCCAAATGTTACACTAGGCCCAGCTGCTAGGCCTTAAATGTCATGCCTAGAGTCGGCCAGAACCATATATATACGGTGCATATACGGTATTTTTGGCAATGATATCACCAAATATACGGTCATATACGGTGTATATATACGGTTCTGGCCAACCCTATTCATGCCTCAATACACTAGAGGCTTCACACAAAATCACAACGACACCCACATGTACACACACACGCGATACAGACACACACAACACAACACACGACACAGACACGCACAACACAAAATCACACACACACACACACACGACACCCGCATGTACGCACACGCGACACAGACACACACACAAAAAATTACACACACGAAACACACATTGTGCCTCTCAAGTGTCACACCTCAAAAACAATTAATGTCAAACAAAGCACACAAACACAGACACACAAATTATGGGCACATGGGGACATTCACGTAGCTGCTCAGAACATGCATATTTGAGCACACGCGCACACACACACACGCACACACACACACACACACACGCGTATACGCACGCACCGCGCCAGCCATGGAAGAAGCATCTCCGCACACGTAAAAGTGTGCCCCTTGTTCGTGAATCAGCTTCCACACTAGTTCAGCCTGCTCGCGCAGGCGGTCTTGCACATACACCTTGGATGCCTGCACGTATGTGCGTGTGTGTGTGCGTGTGTGTGTGGGTGTGTGTGTGTGCGTGCGTGTGTTTTTGTGTGTGTGTGTTTGTGTGTGTGTGTGTGTGTGTGTGTGTGTGTGTGTGTGTGTGTGTGTGTGTGTGTGTGTGTGTGTGTGTGCTGTAATATGGTGGCAATTCGCCAAAAAAAGCACTACAAAAACACGTGCAGCTTTGGCAGCCGAAACTATAGTAAACAACACTACGCGTTACAAACACACTGCTCCCCTTATTTCTCAGCCCACCTGCTCTCGTGAGAATGCGTTGAACAGGGTGATGGCCCCACTGGCCGCCCAACCGTCCAGGTCCATGCCGTAAATGTAGTCTTGGTCACGTCTTCGGCACCCAAAGAACAGCACCATCTCACCCACGCCACCTGCACACACACACACATACACACACACGGCACGAGCAGATGAGCGTCATTATTTTCTTGAGTATGCACGTGGTGTTGCAGCACCCAGAGCACAGTACCATCTCACCCACGCCATTCGAACACACAGATGTAGGTACACACACGTACACACACACGCGCATATACACATATACACACACAGCACGAGCACGTGAGCGTGCCCACCCTCTTGTGTACATATACACACAGTCACACACACACACTGACACAGACACACACAGACACATACACACACAGGCATACTCACAGTTGGCACGAGCACATGAGCGTGCCCACCCTCTTGTATACACAATGTCTGGTGTTTCAGCCAGGACCTTGTACGTACGATATGATCACACAAGTGTAAGCTTATAATGCATACACATTTTCGAGCATATGAGTCGTGGTGGCGCATTTGTTGATTGAATTTGCATAGGAGGCGTGATCATGAGTCCCACGCAAATGAGGAACGGAATCAGAGTACGGCTATTTCCTTGTTATGGGCAGTCCAAAACGTGCATTTGTTTGTATGTGTGCGTGTGTGTGCATGTGTGTGTGTGTTTGTTTGTTTATTTGTCTGTGTGTGTGCACGTGTGTGTGTGTGTGTTTGTGTTTGTGTTTGTGTTTGTGTGAGTGTGTGTGCGTGTGTGTGTGTGTGTGCGTGTGTGTGCGTGTGTGTGTGTTCACGTACGTGTGTGTGTGTGTGTGCGTGCGTGCGTGTGAACACATGTGCACGTGCAACCTATTGACGCGGTGGGCAAGCTGACGAGCATTGGTTCGGTCCCCACAGCATGGCCGTTAGCAGTGCCGTTAGCGCTGCTGCTGCCACTAATGACAGCGTGGCCATGGGCAGTGCCTTATTATGGTTACAAAACATGACAGAATTTACACACACTGAACACCCAAACTTACACACACCGCTAAAATCCGCATGAAAAAACACCCGCTGATATTGACATAAACACCCACTAATATTGACGAACACACACGGAAATTAACACAAACACCCGATGAAATTTACACAAACACCCACTGAAATTTACACAAACACCCGCTGAAATTTACACAAAAACCCGCTGAAATTTACACACACCCACCCACCTTGGCTAGGCGCACCGCCACTAATGACAGCGTGGCCATTGGCAGTGTCGTTGGCTGTGACCTGTCCGTTTCCATTGTCGCTGCTGCTGCTGCCACTGCTAACTGCAGCCGCAGCACAGCTGCCTCCGCTGCTGCACTCGCTGCCACTGAAAGAGTCGCTGCTGCCCACGGGAGAAGACGAAGCATCAGCACCCAGGAGCCTGTGCAGGTGTGTGTGTGTGTGTGTGCGCGTGCGTGTGTGTGTGTGCGTGTGTGTTTGTGTGTGCGTGCGTGTGTGTGCGTGTGTGCGTGTGTGTGTGCGTGTGTGTGTTTGTGTGTGCGTGCGTGTGTGTGTGCGTGTGTGTGTGCGTGTGTGTGTGCGTGTGAGTGCGTGTGTGTGTGTGTGTGTGTGTGTGTGTGTGTGTGTGTGCCAAAAGCGTACTACTGCAAGGAGTTAGGTTCCCCCTCGTCCCAACTATATTATGAAGACGCTCAAATTCCCAATTTAGTCACAAAAAGGAACAGTTAGGGTTGGCTAGAACCATATATACATATATATATATATACACACGTGTATATACGTTATTGTTTGCAGAGTATTCATCTATTATACGTTCATTTACGGCGTAAATGAAGGGCTCTGGCCAACCTGAAAAACAGTGCATCACCTCCGCAAGATGAAGGCCCTGAAGAGGCCTTATCTGAGCCAGGACTCCATTCCGATAAGAGGGAGCTCACCATTGTTGAAATGACGCACGTTATATCAAAGACGCACGTCATATCAAAGACACACGTTATATCGATGACGCACGTTACATCAAAGACACACGTTATATCTAAGACGCACGTTAAATCAAATAACTAAGTCTTGCCTCTGCGAGATGAGACCCTGAAGGGGTCCTTATCCGACCCAGGATCATACTGGTAGATACACCAATAAAAAAAGCACAGTGCATTACCTCTGCAAGATGAAGGCCCTGAAGGGAGCCAAGCCTGTCCCAGGTCCGACCATGATAATGGGCGTGGCAGGGTCGACAGGCAGCCTGAAGTCGGGGTTCTTGTGGATGTAGGCGCGCACACGGTCGCCAGGCTGCGGTGGGTGTGTGTGTGTGTGTGTGTGTGTGTGTGTGTGTGTGTGTGTGTGTGTGTGTGTGTGTGTGCGCATGCGTGTACGTGTGTGCGTGCGTGTGTGTGTGTGTGTGTGTGTGTGTGTGTGTGTAAAACACGTGGAGGGTTAAAAGTGTCCCATACAAGCGCACCTCCAGCACTCACTACCTTTTGCACTTTTTCTTACGTGTTTATTAAACAAGCAACGCAACAAGGAAGCCTGGATTGACGTGCTATCTCTCACACACACATGTTTACTTAGCGCGTGGCGCTTGCGGAAGGATCAATGCCTTAATATGCAAAATATCTTGGGGTAGTAAACAGCTGGTCTTACTCAAACGCATCTGTACCTTGGTTTGCACGCCCATTTTGATAATGCCTATTTCATGCACAACACCTTTGTGGAGAACACTTCTGTACATAAGGACAGCTTTGCAGTGGACGCTTCGTAAGCCTTGCAATTCCTGCTTTAATCAGCACCAATAACATTTCTATGCCTGCCAGTACTTGCTTCTCAAACCATCTTTGTTCAAGTGGATACGCACAACATACCTGCTCGGCCGTTTTCCTTGGTGTGTGCTTTGTCAAAAGACGCAAGACCTCCAGATCTTATTTTTTCTAGTAATAAACAACAAAAGACACGGAAGTCTTGCGTCTTTAGGCAAAACACACACCAAGGAAAGCGGACGAAAAGCAACAACGCAAGTACGCATTTGCCTGCAGACAGCTAGTACCTGCTTCCCAAACAATACTGACATAATTGCAGTGTGTGTGTGTGTGTGTGTGTTTGTGTGTGTGTGTGTGTGTTAACATAACTGTGCCTACTATCACCTGCAGACAGCTGGACACGTGGGCGGAGGCCACGCCTGTGCGGGTCTTGCCAAAGGCATCATAGCGGACCTGTGAAGTGTGCGTGTGTGAGTGTGTGTGTGAGTGTGTGTGTGAGTGTGTGTGTGTGTGTCGTGTGTGTGTGTGTGTGTGTGTGTGTGTGAGTGTGTGTGTGTGTCGTGTGTATTTTGTTCAGTGTGTCATTCAGTGTGTGTGTGTGTGTCGTGTGTGTGTTGTGTTCAGTGTGTCATGTGTGTGACAATTGAAGGGTTATGTGTCATGGGCACTTGAGCAACATTTTGTGTGTGTATATGTGTGTGTTTGTGTGTGTGTGTGCGTGTGTGTGAGGGGGAAGCTGTTGAACCGTACACCTGAGGAGTGTGTGTGTGTGTGAGGGGGAAGCTGTTGAACCGTACACCTGAGGTGTGTGTACGTGTACGTGTATGAGGGGGAAGCTGTTGGACTGTACACCTGAGGTGTGTGTGTGTGTGTGTGTGTGTGCTTGTCTTATAGCAGCATTGAAGACCTCACCTGGGAGAGAAGGCTTTTAGTTTGGGTGAAATAAGGTTGGGTTTGGGTAAGAGCAGTCTGAGTTTGGGTGAGACTACGTCTAGGTTGAGAGCAGTCTTAATTTGAAAAAAAGTCTGGATCGAGGCAAAGTAGGCCACGCACATACCTGCGCCCCCCCCCCCCCACACACACATACACATACACATACACACCTCAGCAATGGTGGCCCCACACGTACACACCTCAGCACACACAATACGCTATACACACCTCAGCAATGGTGGCCTGCACGCGGCCTTCGCCCTCCAAGGGGGACGAAGAAATGGAATAAAGGCGTGGCTGCAGCGCACGCAGCGCACCCAGCACCTGCAAGCACAGTGTTTGTGGTTGGCATGTCTATTTGAGATCACAAGCGTACTCAGCAGCTGCAAGCACAGTGTTTGTGGTTGACGTGTCTACTTTAGGTCACTAGCGCACCCAGCAGCTGCAAGCACAGTGTTTGTGGTTGGCATGTCTATTTGAGATCATTATCTTACACAGTTTTGGTACAAGCACGGCTGCAGCGCATGCAGCACATCAACCACGTGCCTGCCTGTGTAGTCACGTGCGCAAGCCTACCACGACCCCATGCTCTCTCACCTGAGAGATGCTGATGCGTGCGGACGGGAAGGTACGCAGCACATCAACCACGTGCCTGCCCGTGTAGTCAAAGTAGGCCTCAAGGGCCTCTGATCCTCCTGCCAGGAGTTGCGCAAGCACAGCTGCCTGTGCTGCCTGCGTAGTGCGTAGTGCGTGTGTGTGTGTTTGTGTGTGTGTGTGTGTGTGTGTGTGTGTGTGTGTGCGCGCGTGCATATTTGACATGGTTTCAAGTCAGTCAGTCTGTATGCATGGGTGAGTTGTCACTAAGAGCTGTTCAGGTCAAGCACTTGAGCTGCTTATGTTTTGGTTTGTTTGCTTGGGCAAGTGTGACTGTTTGTTAGTCAGTCTGCATGCGTGAGTTTTCAGTTGTCAAGCCGAAATTCCTGTAGCTGCTGACCTTTAATAACATTTCCAAAGCTTTTGGTAAAAGAAGGGCTCTTCTTGTCGTGGCGTGTTGTTGAAGGAGCAATTTACTCGAGGCTGCCCTGCCGTGAGGCAGACTGTGAGTGCACACGCGTTTGGAAACACGCATACACACACGCGCACACACACACACATGCAAGCACACACACACTCAACCCCACTGGCCACCAACCCCTCAGCTTCTTTTCCTGGCTGGGCAGCAGGAAGGTTTGCCTGCTTGCTGCTGCTGGAACATGCTGGAACATCTTTCAAGCAACCCTCAGACATCCTCAGAAGAAAACAGAGGCAGCCCTAACGTGAAGCAGACTGTGAATGCAACATCCACATCCACACATACATCCACATCAACACACACACAAACACACCTCATCCCCACTGGCCGCCAGCGCCTCAGCATCTCTTCCTGGCTGGGCGGTAGTACTCTGCTGTTGCTGGCGAGCGTGCTCTGGCAACGCGGTCCACAGGGCTTGGAACAACTCCGCCTTTGGCAGCCTGCGAGCAGAAAAGCATAAACCCTCATGTCACAATAATTGGCACACAAAAAAAGCATAAACTTTCATGTCACAATGATGGGCACAAAAAAGCATAAACCTTCATGTCACAATAATGGGCACAAAAAAGCACAGGGCTTGGAACAACTCCGCCTTTGGCAGCCTGCGAGCAGAAAAGCATAGCTTTCATGTCACAATAATGGGCACACAAAAAAAAGCATAAACTTTCATGTCACAATAATGGGCACAAAGAAGCACAGGGCTTGGAATAACTCCGCCTTTGGCAGCCTGCGAGCAAAAAAGCATAAACCCTCATGTCACAATAATGGGCACACACAAAAAAAAACTTTTATGTCACAATAATGGGCAAAAAAAAAAATTCATGTCACAATAATGGGCACACAAAAAAAGCATAAACTTTCATGTCACAATAATGGGCACACAAAAAAAAAAACATTTATGTCACAATAATGGGCACACAAAAAAAGCATAAACTTTCATGTCACAATAATGGGCACAAAAAAAAGCATAAACTTTCATGTCACAATAATGGGCACAAAAATGCACTGCTCCCGCTCCCACGTGCGCATGTGTAGGTGTGTGCATGTGTGAGTTTTCTGGTGCAGTGCAGCCCATGGAATTTAGAGCAACTCCGCCTTAAGCAGCCTGCGGGGGAAAGCATGCATCTATGATACTTTATGAGGAAGCATGCAAGTATGATACTTTATGAGAGAGCATGCAAGTATGATACTTTATGATGAACAAAGCATGCAAGTATGATACTTTATGAGAGAGCATGCAAGTATGATACTTTATGATGAACAAAGCATGCAAGTATGATACTATATGAGAAAGCATGCAAGTATGATACTTTATGATGAACAAAGCATGCAAGTATGATACTTTATGAGAAAGCATGCAAGTATGATACTTTATGATGAACAAAGCATGCAAGTATGATACTTTATGAAAAAGCATGCAAGTATGATACTTTATGAGAGAGCATGCAAGTATGATACTTTATGAAAAAGCATGCAAGTATGACACTTTATGATGAACAAAACACACGATGAACGGTAGGCAGGCTTTGCAGCACTGCACTCGTGCCTGTGTGTGTATGTGTGTGTGCGTGTGTGTGTGTGTGTGTGTGTGTGTGTGTGTGTATGTGTGTGTGTGCGTGTGTGTGTGTGTGTGCGCGCTCTCTGACAGCGGTGCAGCCCAGAGCGTCATTCCAATTGGTTTGGTGAATTCTTTCAAGGAGCACAATGTTTAGCGACAACACATCTCTGAGGTGAAGCACATTGCTTTTGTTGCAGCAACAATGATCGAGCCTGATTAAAGCAAGCCCACAGCAGACAGCCCCCATGGTGAGTCAGCCCCTATGGTGAGTTCCTATGGTGAGTCAGCCCCTATGGTGAGTCCCTATGGTGAGCACCTATGGTGAGTCATCCCCTATGGTGAGTCAGCCCCTATGGTGAGTTCCTATGGTGAGTCAGCCCCTATAGTGAGTCCCTATGGTGAGTCAGCCCCTATGGTGAGTCAGCCCCTATGGTGAGTCAGCCCCTATGGTGTGTCGAAAGGGCACACACATACTCACACTCGTACCCCCCCCCACCCCATCCCCACAAACGCACATTTGCAAAGTCAAAAAGGGTACAACAAACCTGCAACCCCCCCCCTGATCATACACACACCTGATGTCGTAGCACTTGTGCATTGCCTCTCGCAGCGGCATCGTCGTGCCCTGTGGTGTGTGTGTATGTGTGCGTGTGGTGTGTGCATAGTGTGAGTGCATACGTGTGTATGTGTGTGTGCGTGTGATGCTTGTGTGTGTGTGAGTGTGTGTGTTTAAGTGTGTATGTGTGTGGTATGTGCATACGTGTGAGTGCATACGTGTGTATGTGTGTGTGCGTGTGATGCTTGTGTGTGGGTATGTGTGTGCACATGCGTGTGTGTGTGTGTTTGTGTGTGTGTGTGTGTGTGTGTGTGATGCTTGTGTGTGGGTATGTGTGTGCACATGCGTGTGTGTGTGTGTGTGTGTGCGTGTGCGTGTGCGCATGCCATACTGACCTGCGGAGACCCTGCCCCCCCTAGCTCATCAGGGTCTTCAGTGTAATGCCAAGAGGGCACTGCCACGTGCTGTGCACCATCAGCACCAGCAACCTGGAGCAGCTCGTCCACTGCCTGCACACACAACACACATACACGCAAAGTACAAGCAGGTATTCATCTCTACTTTTTCCAGTGGGCAGAATCCCATCAGCACCAGCAACCTGGAGCAAGAGCAGCTTGTCCACTGCCTGCACACACACACACACACATCCACGGACAGAAAAAGCAGGTGTTTATCTCTACTTTTTCAGTAAAAATAGTTCCTTCAGCACCAGCAACCTGGAGCAGCTCGTCTACTGCCTGCACACACACACACACATACACATATAGTACAAGCAGGTGTTCATCTTTCAACTTTTAGTGGGCAGAAATTTGTCAGCAGCCAGCGACCTGGAGCAGCTCGTCCACTGTCTGCACACCCACACACCCACATGCACACGCATACACACATGTACGCACACGCAAGCGCACCCCTTTCCCCACTCACATTCACTCAAACGCACCGAAACATTCACACATCCACTCAAATGCTTCGACACATCCACACACACACACACACGCACACACACACACACACACAATTCACTCAAATACTCAAATGCTTGGGTACATCCCCACACACACATTCACTCAAACGCATTGAAACATTCACACATCCACTCAAATGCTTCGACACATCCCCCCACACACACATGCACTCAAACGCACCGAAACATTCACACATCCACTCAAATGCTTCGACACATCCCCACACACACATTCACTCAAACGCACCGAAACATTCATACATCCACTCAAATGCTTCGACACATCCCCCCCCACACAAATCCACTCAAATACTCAAATGCTTGAACACATCCCCAAACTCACATTCACTCAAATGCATTGACAATCTTACCTCAGAAGCGTTGGGGGCGAAAATGCCGAGTGTGTCTCCAGGCAAATACGTGCCCAAGCCTGAAGCTGTTCCGACGTCCACCTCCACTCGCACTGTGACCTGTATGCATGTGTGTTTATTTGTGTGTACCCGTATGTGTGTGTTCTGACGTCCACCTCCACTCGCACTGTGACTTGTATGCATGCATGTGTGTGTTTGTTTTGTGTGTACCCGTATGCGTGTGTTCCGACGTCCACCCCCACTCGCACTGTGACCTGTATGCATGCGTGTGTTTGTTTTGTGTGTACCCGTATGTGTGTGTTCCAACGTCCACCTCCACTCGCACTGTGACCTGTATGCATGTGTGTGTTTATTTGTGTTTACCCGTATGTGTGTTTCGACGTCCACCTCCACTCGCACTGTGACTTGTATGCATGCATGCATGTGTGTGTTTGTTTTGTGTGTACCCGTATGTGTGTGTTCCGACGTCCACCTCCACTCGCACTGTGACTTGTATGCATGCATGTGTGTGTTTGTTTTGTGTGTATCCGTATGTGTGTGTTCCGACGTCAACCTCCACTCGCTCTGTGACTTGCATGCATGTGTGTGTTTGTTTTGTGTGTACCCGTATGTGTGTGTTCCGACGTCAACCTCCACTCGCACTGTGACTTGTATGCATGTGTGTGTTTGTTTTGTGTGTACCCGTATGTGTGTGTTCCGACGTCCACCTCCACTCGCACTGTGACCTGTATGCATGTGTGTGTTTGTTTTGTGTGTACCCGTATGTGTGTGTTCCGACGTCCACCTCCACTCGCACTGTGACCTGTATGCATGTGTGTTTGTTTGTGTGTACCTGTATGTGTGTGTTCCGACGTCCACCTCCACTCGCACTGACTTGTATGCATGTGTGTGTTTGTTTGTGTGTATTTGTATGTGTGCGTTCCGACGTCCACCTCCACTCGCACTGTGACTTGTATGCATGTGTGTGTTTGTTTGTGTGTACCCGTATGTGTGTGTTCCGACGTCCACCTCCATTCACATTGTGACCTGTTTGTGTACGCGTACGTGTGTGTTTGTTTGTGTGTACGCGTATGTGTGTATGACATAAAAGCTTGGTAACCACGCGTACGCAAACAGAAATTGTCTTACTCAAGGGTCAAATGGGTTAGGGTAAGGGTTTAACCCTAACCCTCACCCTAACCTAACCCTCACCTTAAACCCTAACCCTAACCCCCCCGGCATGAAGATCCCCAGCCATGAAATAAAACGTTTGGATGTGATATACATGGACGCGCATCAGCACACATGCATTCACACAGGCGTACACACGCACATCCACCCACACCCACACGTGCATGCGCATGCGTACCTTGTCTTGTTTGTTGGTGGCAGTGCACAAGGGCTTTACAGCCACCACTTGAGCAGGATAAGGCACACACACACGCATGCACTCGCACGCACAGCCACACTCACACAAGCACGTGTATCTTGTCTTACTTGTTGGTGACGGTGCACAAGGGCTCCTCAGCCACCACTTGAGCAGGGTAAGGCGCGCACACGCATGCTCCCGCACCCACAGCCACAGCCACACCCACACCCACCACGCGCACACGTACGCGTACCTTGTCTTGTTTGTTGGTGACGGTGCACAAGGGTTCCACAGCCACCACGCGAGCAGGGTACGGCCGGGACTTGCCCCAGCGCTTAGCCTTTGGCTCAGCTGCATGCGTGGAGGGCCCCCCCCCAAATGCTGCAGCCACGGCTGCACAGTGCACAGGAAGTGAGGGCAATCAGGGTGTCTATGCAATGCCTGGACCCACACACCCACATACACCCACACTCACACACACACTCGCACATGCACACCTGTACTTACACTTACACTCACACACCCATACTCTCTCACTTACACTCTCACACCCACACTCACACTCTCACACACACACACACACACACACACATACACACACACACTATCAAACATGCATCATGGTCCCTCGCTCGATCAGGCAAACACCGCCAGGCCCCCATGACCTTTCATATGGCCACAGAGAAGTGTGTGCACCAACCAGCTTAAGATTCATACATCTAAACAACCAACCTCAACCAGTCAAAACTAATATGCCCGTGATTCTCCACCTGTACCTTCTTACTTTAGCAAACCATGCCTGTGTTTCTCCACCTCAGCCTTCTTAGTCCAGCAATCACATCTGTGTTCTTCCAGCTGTGCCATCTTACTTTAGCAAACCATGCCTGTGTTTCTCCATCTATGCCTTCTTACTTCGCCCTCTTACTTCAGCAACGTCTGTCTTTTTCCACCTGCGCCTTCCTTCTCTGTAACAACTCCCAAGCTCTGACAACACTCACCTTCACCCACTGGCTTGAGCTCCCTCTGGTTTAGACCCGCAAGTGCCGCATCCATCCAAGCATTTACAGCTGCCCAGTCTTCCTTGTTCACATCCTGCGTACGTGTGTGTGTGAGTGTGAGTGTGTGTGTGTGTGTGACGTGTGCGTAATCAAACCCTTGAGATTTCGGAACAATGCCCAGATCTTTTTTGCTCACATCCTGTGCATGTGTGTGTGCGTGTTCTTACGTATACAGCCAAACGTGCTTGGCACGTCTGCACTCGTGCCTTTAGAGGGTCGGCCATGCCATCACCACGATGTCAATACATGAATCCCATCACTACGTTAATCCATCACTACATCAATGATTTCACCATTACTACATCACCACTACATCAATGAGTTCCATCACTACATCAATGAGTTCACCATCACTACATCACCACTACATCAATAAATTCCATCACAACATCAATGAGTTCCATCACTACGTCAATGCATGAATGCCATCAATTCCATCACTACATCAATGAGTTCCACCATCACTACGTCAATGCATGAATGCCATCATCACTCCGTCAATACATGAAATAAGTCTGATTCATCCCATTTGCAATTGTTTTTCACTACGTCAATACATGAAGTAAGTCTGATTCATCCCATTTGCAATTGTTTTCACTACGTCAATACATGAAATAAGTCTGATTCATCCTATTTGCAATTGTTTTGTGGTGCGCACGGCTGCGGCCAACGCTTGACTCGTATTCTTGTTTGTTGAGTGAGGAACGGCATCGTGTGAGTAAAATTGTACACCACGAGCTGCACACATACGCACGCACTAACATACAGACACACACATACACACATACACAAACATAGACATATACACCACAGTACTCCTGTATATCATGTGCGTCTGCGCGGCCAAGCACACTGGCTTAACATCACACTGGCTTGTCATATGCTGCTGAACATTGCACTGGCTTAACACCACACTGGCTTGGCATCATGCTGCTGAACATTGCACTGGCTTGACATTACGCTGGCTGGTTCTACTGGTGCTGGCATTTTTGCCTGCTGCATGCCCAACCCACGCCTATCCTACAGTCTCCAGTGCAGCATCCAGCAGCTTGAAAATTTAATCCTATTGATGATTATCAGGCCTGTGCACTGTACGTGTACGGTACGGTACGCTTTTTACTGTGCGTACCGTACTGCACCCTTTGTAAATTACGGCGTAATTGCGAATTTGGAGGATCGTACTTGCCATAATTACAGCAATTTACTGAACAATATGGTGCCAAGCTGGCACTGCCAATGCAGAAATGGCCTCAGAAAGGCCTCTCCAAAACCTCCCATTTTCCGCCTCCAGCATGCTCCTCTCACGTGTTGACGCCACACACGGCTTGCATGGAAACTCAAAGTTGGACGCAATACTTTACTCCTGGTAAATAATTCGTGCTTTATTCATAAAAAATTGTTTTGGGCCGAAAATGGAGCCAAACGGCCAATTTACAGTCATTATTGCACTGCAAGGTGGCACCGTCTTGCATGGTCTGACACCGTAATTTTGGCCAACCGTAATTTGGACCGTAATGCACGGGGTGATCACGATCAACCGTAATTACGGTCCAAAATCCAACATTACGGCGTAAGTGCACAGGCCTGATGATTAAGAGTTGCTCAACTGTCTAGGCCAAACGCACGCAGCCCCTGCGGTCTCCAGAGCAGCATTCAGCAGCTCGTACAATTCATCCTATCAATGATTATAGAAGGGCTCCGCCAGCCCAAATTTCAACGTGCAAAACATTTTGCCTTTTCGTGTGTTTGTTTCCGTTCCCTACAAGGCGGAAACAGACTGACTATGCTGTCAAGAAGTGCATTCTGATGATGGATGCATTGTCAATTTCACACAATATAGCGATATCATGTAGATGAGACAGGTCATTACTTAAGGCGCAATAGCCAGCATCTTGCATGTTCTGATAGTGAAGCCAATAAAAGTTTGCACGTTTTTGGGTCCAGCAATATGAACATGCATGCAATCCTTTAAAAAAGATGCACACGTTTCAGTGCTGGAAGTGGTAGCATGTTGAGTGCTTCTTATGTGAATCTACAGTCTGCCAATGACATTCAGTACTAGCATGCTCTGCAAACAAAGGGACACAACATTTTTAAAACAGTTCTTTAAATGTTGCTGCAACGCATGTGCATGGAACATATGCTATAATTTTGTTGTGCGAAGAGTGCATCTTGAGTTGCGTAACAAATGTGTGTCTCCTAGCCTTCCTGCAGCATGCGTGCTGCCTTGCAAGCCCTCCTACCCTAATGGAGCCCCATTGTATTGCTCCAATATGTGACATGCATTCTACCTTGCAACGCAACATCATGTGGATTGCGTACACCCCTCTGGAAAGCTTGCAGCAGATTCAGGAAGAAGGCCATCGCTTTCTCCTTCGTGATGTTTGTAGCCACCATGCATGCTGTCTGCCTGATAATATACCGGAATGTGTGTCTTCAAGTCCTGTCTTGACAGCAGAGTGTTGGAAGATGCACGCCGTGTGCCAAGTGACCTTGCAGTCGTCTTTCCTTGTTTGAGCTCTCAACAAGCAGACAATCCAGAGTGCGTAACTACGTAAATTGACAGTTTATAACAGCGGCATTAAACTGAATCAAAAAATGGCTGGTTGAAAATCCCTCCTCGTCGGTCTCCATGCAGCCACAGAAAATGACGGCGCATGATAACTGCACGATTACTGAACGGAATCAAGTAAGAATCAAAACAGTGAATTCAGCATTTTTACGCCGTCACAACGCGCCGCCCCGCAGCCCTTCTCGTCACCAAAAGTCCGACCATCACCGTTCGCCGCGAAACTGAACACACAGACTTCGGATCTCGCTGTCGAATTTTCTGTCTATATCTTACGCGAAACGGACGCCTGATCGCGGAGCTGTTCAGGATCAAAGACCGTCCAACTGAATCGGTTAACCCCCCCCCCCAGCACAGATTTCTTGTCAGAAATTTGGGTAAAAGCTGCTCACCTGTCTTGGCCAAACGCACGCAGCCCCTGCGGTCTCCAGAGCAGCATCCAGCAGCTCGTACAATTCATCCTATCAATGATTAAAAGCTGCTCACCTGTCTTGGCCAAACGCACGCAGCCCCTGCGGTCTCCAGAGCAGTTTCCAGCAGCTCGTAAAATTCATCCTATCAACGATTACAAGCTGCTCACCTGTCTTGGCCAAACGCACGCAACCCCTGCGGTCTCCAGAGCAGTATCCAGCAGCTCGTACAATTCATCCTATCAACGATTACAAGGTTTAACTCACTTGTCTAGGTGCGATGCACGCAGCCCCTGCGGTCTCCAGAGCAGCATCCAGCAGCTCGTACAATTCATCCTATCAACGATTACAAGGTTTCACTCACTTGTCTAGGTGCGACGCACGCAGCCCCTGCCGTATCCAGAGCAGCATCCAGCAGCTTGCCACACCGACAGTAATGCTGGTAGGACCTGCGTTCATTCGTGAGAGGAATTAAGAAAACAATGGGTACTGCGCGGTCTGCAGCACTCATACGAATGGGTGCTGCGCAACATGCTCACGCGAATACGAATGGGTGCTGCGCAACATGCTCACGCGAATACAAATGGGTGCTGCGCAACATGCTCACGCGAATACGAATGGGTGCTGCGCAACATGCTCACGCGAATACGAATGGGTGCTGCGCAACATGCTCACGCGAATACGAATGGGTGCTGCGCAACATGCTCACGCAAATACGAATGGGTGCTGCGCAACATGCTCACGCGAATACAAACCTCTGCATCAAGAGGGTGAGCACATGGATACAAGGTTCAATCGTACATAGGATAGGCCAGAACTGAATATGTACACCGTATATTACCGTATATTTGGTGGTTTCCCTGTCAAAAATACCATAAATACGTATATATATTTAGTTCTGGCCAATTCTTTCCATAACATTTACTTGGTGTGCTAGTTCAAAGAATTGAATGGACACGTAACGACTTGTCAGGTTCTGCTGTGCAGGTACTTTAAAAACAGCTTATGACATTGAGCATTGAGTATGATCGATCGATCGAAAGCGCGGTTAGCACTTGCGACCACATCAGGCTTTGCTGTGCACGTCTCTCTTAAACGTGAAGCAGTTGGTCCATGCAATGGGCTAAAGCTCTGAGTGGGCCCAAATAAAATTCAGCGCAAGCTGGGTCTGGAATCTGGGCACCACTGTGCATGAGGTCTGTTCATTTGGCTTCAATTGGCAGCGTGCTAATTGGACAGGAATGCCACTTTGCTCACACATGTGTGTTGCGGTGTTGCGGCATGCAATTGGTTAAGATGCACTGTACGGTTTGGAAACTCAATAACTCTGACACTTTAACAAGTTATATTAGGGCGGCATGAAGATCTAGGTGTGTGCGTGTTGATGTGCGTGTGCGCGTGCGTATTGCATGTGTGTGCGTGTGTGCATGTGTATGTGTGTGCGTGTATGTACTCACTTGTCTCCAAGAGCACACACAGAGAAGCTCATGTGTGAAAGGCTGCCTGCCTTCCCCGCCATCAGCCATTCACAAAAGTCACGAGGCTCGGTAGGAGGTACACCATCACCCTGCATAGTTTTATGTGTGTGTTGTGTGTCTCTGTGTGTGCGTGTGTGTGTGTGTGTGTGTGCGTGTGTGTGTGTGTGTGTGTGTGTGTGTGTGTGTGTGCGTGCGTGTGTGTGTTGTGGGCGTGTTGTGAGCGTGTTGTGTGCGTGTTGTGTGTGTGTGTGTGCACGTGTGTGTTCTGCAGCGTTACAATATCACATTGCTGAGATGGTGAAAATGAATTAGGAGTGCACGTTGATCATCTTCACATGTAGCGTTGGCATCTTTTTCTTTCATCGCACACATGATGAAAAAGAAGCCAATGCTACATGTTAAGATGATCAACGTGCACTCCTTAAACATTTCCACCTTAAACAGGTGACATAATTCTTTGGTAGGGAGGTTAAGACCAGTTATTATGCTTGTAGCTTCTGTGACGCACTTCTTTTGTGGGGAAGGTTAAAGGTTTAAAAAAGAGGTTAAAATGCTCGTAACTGTGTACCTAGCAAAGGTGTGGCGGATGTTGAACCAATGTGGAGTTTCTGAGCACACATTGGACGGTAGGAGCTGTCAGTGCTCAGACAAGCAATTTTCGTGTTAAGACTGAACACACCTGCGTGGAGCAAGCAATGAACAGAGCCTGCTCTCCACTGAAATCGTAGCCTGCGGGGTGTTCAGCCATGTCCTCCAGCACGGGCCTGCATTGTTTAATGAAGATGTGAAAGGAACATTAGTCAGTCAATGGTGTGCAGGGGCCAATTGTGGACGATGGCATGCAATTGAAAGTTGAGAGACAATGTGCAAGTGCATTTGTGGGACATGCGCTGAACGCACCAGTACTTATTGGCCTCCCGCAGCTTGTCACACAGCTTCTCTGCAATCTCCTTGGAGAATCCAAACTCTGTGCCATACATGATTAGTACCCTGGCCTGGTCGGCGCGAGGGCCAGCTGGCCCGGCTGGGGTGGGGCTCTCTTGCGTCTTCTGCTTGCTGGCCTGCCTGCTGCCTCCCCCTGGGATGGCTGCCTTCAGGAAGCTGTTGAAGTCCAGCGGGTTCCGATGGTCATCATCCTCGTCCTCCTCGTCTGCTGAGGCCTCCTCCTCCTCTACCTTGAGGAAGGTCTCAAACGGGCCACTGACTTGGCCTCGCTCCTGCGGTGCCACCCTGCAGCTGCCCCACAGCCAGTTCCCTCCTCGACTCCTCCCTTTTTTCTTTTTGCTGCTGCTCTTCCCAGCGGAAGGGGCCATCCCGGTCGGCACGTCGCCCTGGCGCACCAAAAAGTTGTCAAAGTCCGCTTCGTGTAGCTGCCCAGAGTTTGACCCAGAATTCCCGCCTGCCAGCACGTAGTACGCTGCAATGGATCCACCGATTCCCAGAGCAGACCACTTGGCCCACCGAGGGAGTTCAGGAGACATGCCCCAATCTCCTCCCTCGATGTTGGACCAGCGTATATGCATATTTTAACGAATAAATAAAAATTATGTGCTGTTGACTGAAACCGAAGATACTCAAACTGATCGCGTTTACAGTGTACGCATTACTTCTGTTTGCGACAACTCTAGTTAATGTCTTCGTGTTCATTTTCAATTATGATGATGAAATATGACTAAGCTTGATTCCCTACATGGCAGTGGCACTGATTGCAGTTTGGTTTTCCAGCTTCCATCTCGCAGCAAAGCTAAATATAGAGATGAGGATGAAACCACAACCTGCACACGCTTGCTCTGCCTATTTGGGGAATTCCTTGCGCAGTACCAGGGGCGCGATGTTGCCATCTTACAGCGCGCGTCACAACAACTGAAAGATACTGCCTTGTTTCTTCCACAATACTCTTGTGCCATTCTGGCCGTACCCTCTTTCCTTCCTTCCCCCCACGCAGCTCAAATCCTCCTCACAGGGTTGAACAGGTGCGTAGGAAAGAGGATCAGGTTACCGTCTGATTCGCACGCATGCATGATCCAGGTGGTCGTGAGCAGCAGAGGATCGTGAGATGTTGCGTGGCGCAAATAGATAGATCTTGGTGTCTTGCTACTGAACTAATGCAGGCAAAAGGGATGACTACCACATTTCACTAGTTTTCCCACCCTCAATTTTCTACTTGCAGTACGAGCAACTATGGCGCTATATTGTTTGTGGGCTCCATCCCTGTCGTGCAAATCGCTCATTTCTTTGCACAGGTCCAGGTGGGAAGATATGCAACAGCTTTTCGCTGTTCTTTTACGCAAACCATATGTCTCAATACGCACACACAAGAAGAACGCACGTCCATGTTGCGAGCATAATTTGAGTGTCCACCTGACGAATGAGAATGTGTACTGCAGGATACGGCTCACTGCCTTGCCTGTTTTTGTTCACATCACACATGAAAAACGCAGCTCCATGCGGCCAAATACAAACGGGATGCTCTCAAAACCGGAGCTCCGCCCCACCGCTTCAGCCCTGCCTGCGTCTTTTCGTGCGCATTGGATGTGTTGGAGGGCACAACACCTGAATCAAAGGATGATGTCTACCCTACAAGGGCTACAGCAAGCAACAAGCAACCTCCACAACAGCAGCAGCAGCGACAGCAGGAGACTGGAAGTAGCAGCAGCAGAAGGCTTAGAGCTGAGCAGATGCCCTTGTTAGAGCCGGGCAGCGACCAGCAGACCCCATGGCCCCTTGTGTGGCAAGCTCTGCTGGTATGGCAACTTTAGCGTACGACAATGTGCCGAGTGGATAGAGTGGATATGAGCAGATGCATACAGGTTTCGATGATGCAGCTTAGCTACGAGCAACCTGTCCCTGCCTTATCTTTTAGTAGCATTACACTTACAGTCCGTGCGCACTTGTGTAGCAATTTAGATGACACAAACTTTGTCCTTAATATTCACCTCACATAGTGGATATGAGCACGACACATGTACAAGCTGTGCACCTTGTACATGTTGTAGAGCTTTTATAATCCACGCTTGTACATGTTGTAGAGCTTTTAGGATCCACCCTTGTACATGTTGTAGAGCTTTTAGAATCCACGAACATTGACTTAGTTCGACGTACAACCCCCTCCCATGCCGCTCAAAGGTTACAGTCCAGCAAGTGCTTCTGCCACAGCAGCAGCAGGACTTAGCCCACTCCAGCAGCAGCAGCAGCAGCAGCAGCGACGACGAGGGGTCCACGCAGCATTTGCAGGACCAGCACCAGCCGCACCTTGACCGCAGCAGTGTGTGCGCTAGTGCGCTTGCTTACTTTGAGCTGTGGCTAGTGGGAGGTCAAGTGCAGCGGCTTCAGCAGGGGGATGCTTGTACGCCGCAGGCCTTGGACAAAATCGTGGGTATGGTGCAGGTGCGTGACTTTGTGTGCGTGACTTTGTGGGTACGTTTGTGCGCGTACGTTTGCATGTGTGTACACGTGTGTGTGTATGTGTGTGGGAGTGAGCTGCTGATGTAAGATGCAAGCTTGCCTGCTAAGATGCATGAAATGTGAGTGTGCATGTTTTGTATCAGTAAGCATTACACACGTTCCTCCTTATTTTTGGATTAGGATGGTGTAGCAGCGCTCATAGGCATGTGACGCGCACACACACACACACATACACACACATGCTCTGTCAACTTAAAACTCATTATGTGCACCCTGAGCCTTAGGTGGTTTAACCACTCCACTCGTGCTGCAGCCGAACACGTGACTCAACAACATTGAAATTGGTACTTTAATTGCTGTAAATGCTCAAATCGGCTAGTATCCCAGACTGGTTTAAATTAAGTGATAAGTAATAAGTATTGGCACAAGTCTGATCAGGATGACTCTGATCTGGGTACTGCTTCTCCTTCACTCATGCAAGCGAGCAGGTAGATGAGTCTTAGACCCAACCCTGTGCACAATGTGAGTCACTTGTGAAAAACGGAAATGCGTGTACTTCGCCCCGCAAAGCACTATTCTAAAAGGTTGGTGCAGGTGTTTTTTGAACTAGTGGTGCAGGGTGGTATGTAGCCATTAAACAAGGTGTTTTTTCAAATAGTAGTGCAGGGTGGTATGTAGCCAATAGACAAGGTGTTTTTTAAAGTAGTGGTGCAGGGTGTGTAGCCATTAAACAAGGTATTTTTTAGAATAGTGGTGCAGGGTGTGTAGCCATTAAATAAGGTATTTTTTAAAATAGTGGTGCAGGGTGTGTAGCCATATAACAAGGTGTTTTTCGAATAGTGGTGCAGGGTGTGTAGCCATTGAACAAGGGGTTTTTAAAATAGTGGTGCAGGGTGGTATGTAGCCATTAAACAAGGGCATCGTCCATATACGCTTCCTCATGTAGTCCGCTGCTGCTAAGGGCGCACAGCTGGCCGATGACGGCAACGCTACACATGCATTTGAAGCGGGCTTGGAGCACTTGATGGGCCAGCTGACAGCAGCAGTCGCCTCTCGCGCCCGTGAGCACTCCGAGCAGTTCACACTCATGCCATTTGACGGTGCGTTTCCTTCATCTCCTGCTGCTTCCCCAGAAGGTGTGTAACGCACATAAGGAACAGGGATGTTCAGTTTGGGAGTTGTGCCAGTCTAAACATCTGCAAACTTTTAATGCATTTGATCAAACCTTTGTCGCCAACAAATGAACTGAATAACCCTGGTAAGGTAAGGTAATTACCCTGGTAAGTCACAAACAAATGATTCATTGCACATCGCCGGTGAGATGCATTCTGGCCACTCCCTTAGAATGATGCATTCTCTTTGGAAATGGGATACAAGTCGGGTACGTGGAACAGCAATTTCAAAGACAGGCCTTTTGATTCAAAAGCTACCTCTGACAAAAGGAGGGCTGCCATCACCATTGCCCCTGGCATGTATATGCCCCTGGCATGTATATGCCCCTGGCATGTATATTTGCATAAGATTGATGTCTGAAGGGTTGGTCAGAACCAAATATACAAGGCGATTGGCAGGGAGAATAGAAAGTATATGTGTACGTGCACGCCTCTGGCTTCTGGTCAACCCTGCACATCTCAAAATAATTGTTATGAAAATAGTCTAGTCTAGACCTTCACTGACGACAAGCTTTTGTTGCTGCCTCAGTGGTGGCAAGAGCAGCCTCGTCACATGCTACCCTATGGACTGCACTGTTATCACACTGTAGTCCGAACAATTTCCAGGTTCTATATGTCTCAATTAGGGTTGGCCCAAACCGTGTATATACACCGTTTATATCTGACCGTGAACATGGCGATTTCCCTGCTAATTATGACACCGTAGATGCACCATAATTACGTACAAATGTGTAGGGCTGGCCAAAACCATATATATACACCGTTTATGACCGTATATTTGGTGATTTCCCTGCCAAGAATACCGTATATACACTGTATATGTTATATGTATGGTCCTGGCCATCCCTACATATGTATGGTCCTGGCCATCCCTACATATGTATGGTTTTGGCCAACCCTTATCTCAGTAGACACAGCAGATCTTGCACCAAGATTAAAATGTGGAGAAGATAAATGGAAAAAGGAGTGGCTGCAATGGTAATGATAAGACATCCAGCGTGATTAAGAGAAGGAGAACTTATCAGCACCTAAAGGGTGTAGTCACTATCTAACTTCCTGCTCAGCTTCCAACACGTAAGTCCTACATTAGACACTACGTCCTTCTGCAACGTAGACAGCAAAGTCGCCACCGCTTACTTCAAACATCGCAGCCATTGCACACACATTTCAGGTCCTACTGCCGCTGCAGCGAGTCCCAGCTGTCCTGCATAAAACGCATCAAACACCTTAATTTTTAAAAAACGGCGCGGCATTTTTTGCATGTTTACAAGCGCGAGCCTCTTTCTCTTGTGTCTCTTAGGCGTTTCCCCTTTTGCCTAGCCAGGTGTGGTTACAGGCTTTATTTCAAGCTTCCGCTCAGATGCCCCCTGAGGCACATATAGCGATGTAACCTTACCTTACACACGCGAGCCTTGCCCTGCTTCCCTCACAGGCACCAATGCTGGTTGTCCACCAGGCGATACCATCCCAAGCGCGTCAAGTGCTGCTGGCAGCGTGTGCACCCCTTTTGGCTGTATGCCACCTCCTTGCCCAGCACGTACACTTTCCCCTGAAACCTCTGATGCCAGCCGACATAAGCATGCAGTGAGCAGTCTCCCGACGTTGCCGCTGCTGGTGCCTAGTGGGGTCCCTGTGTGTGAGACTTTTTTGGCAGGAGCGTCCATACCTCCAGCACTTCCAGCAGACAGAGCAGTGGCAGCACCAGCAGCAGCACCGCCAGCGGCAAAAGCAGGAGCAGTTACGCCAGCAGCAGCAGCAGCAGCAGCAGCAGCAGCACTTCCAGCAGACGGAGCAGTGGCAGCACCAGCAGCAGCACTGCCAGCGGCAAAGACAGCAGCAGTTACACCAGCAGCAGCAGCAGCAGCAGCCGCACCTCCAGCACTTCCAGCAGACGGAGCAGTGGCAGCACCAGCAGCAGCACCGCCAGCGGCAAAAGCAGCAGCAGTTACACCAGCAGCAGCAGCAGGAGCAGCAGCAGCAGCAGCAGCAGCCGCACCTCCAGCACTTCCAGCAGACGGAGCAGTGGCAGCACCAGCAGCAGCACCGCCAGCGGCAAAAGCAGCGGCAGTTACATCACCACTAGCAGCAGCAGGAGCAGCAGCAGCAGGAGCAGCAGGACTACCAGCAGCAGTAGCAGTAGCATCCCCATCACAACTACCACCACTACCAGCAGAGGCAGCAGCACAACCTTCACCCTTGGCAGCAGCATCTCCTACAGTATGGCAGCCGTCTTTTGCAGCGATGCTGTTATGGCTGCAGCAGGATTGCTGGGCGAGCAGAGGCTCAGAGAGTGATGCTGGTGTGCTGCTGCGGCTGATTAGCATTGAAGACCAGATGTTCAGGAGGTGGGGGAAGCAGGCAGTTAGTAAGGAAGGCAGCACTGTTGGTGCTTGCTCATTTATAGGTGATGTTCAGGAGGTGGGGGAAGCAGGCAGATAGTAAGGAAGGCAGCACTGTTGGTGCTTGCTCAGTTATAGGTGATGTTCAGGAGGTGGGGGAAGCAGGCAGATAGTAAGAAAGGCAGCACTGTTGGTGCTTGCTGTGATATGGGTGTGGGGATTGGGAATCAGGACGTGTTTTGTTGTATGAAATTAGTGTGGGGATCAGGTATATAGCCTAGGGCCTTGATCGTATGAAAGAAAGTGGAAATGATGAAATTTGATGATTGCATAAAGGGAATGAATGGGGCTTCCGTTTTCGCTGGGGTGTGGGTGCAGGCGTGTGGATGAGTGCCCCTACAATATCAAGGAATGCTTTAAGGTTCGTTGTTTAACATGGGCAGAGAGACAGTGCCCCTACAATATCAAGGAATGCTTTAAGGTTCGTTGTTTAACATGGGCAGAGAGACATTTTTGAACGCCTAAAAACAGTGACAAAATACTGCGTGTATGTGTGTGTTTATGTGTTTGTGTGTGTATATATACACGTGTGTGACATATGCTGCTTGTGTGTGTATGTGTGTGTATATGTGTAGATATACGTGTGTGTGACATATGCTACTTGTGTGTGTATGTGTGTGTTTACGTGTTTGTGTGTGTAGATATACACGTGTGTGACATATGCTACTTGTGTGTGTATGTGTGTGTGTTTACGTGTTTGTGTGTGTATATATACACGTGCGTGGCATATGCTGCTTGTGTGTGTATGTGTGTATTTATGCGTTTGTGTGTGTCGATATACACGTGTGTGACATATGCTGCTTGTGTGTGTATGTGTGTGTTTATGTGTGTGTGTGTGTATATATACACGTGTGTGACATATGCTGCTTGCGTGTGTATGTGTGTGTGTTTATGTGTTTGTGTGTGTAGATATACACGTGCGTGACATATGCTGCTTGTGTGTGTATGTGTGTGTGTTTATGTGCTTATGTGTGTAAATATACACGTGCGTGACATATGCTGCTTGTGTGTGTATGTGTGTGTGTTTATGTGTTTGTGTGTGTAGATATACACGTGTGTGACATATGCTGCTTGTGTGTGTATGTGTGTGTGTTTACGAGTTTGTGTGTGTATATATGCACGTGTGTGACATGCTGCTTGTGTGTTTATGTGTGTGTATTTACGTGTTTGTGTGTGTAGATATACACGTGTGTGACATATGCTGCTTGTGTGTGTATGTGTGTGTGTTTATGTGTTTGTGTGTGTATATATACACGTGTGTGACATATGCTGCTTGTGTGTCTATGTGTGTGTTTGTTTATGTGTGTGTGTGTGTATATATACACGTGAATGACATTTGCTGCTTGTGTCTTAACCAACCTAGGCAGGCATGCTCAATCACCAACTACAGGGCTGTCCAAGGTTTTCACAATCACGTGCTAGACGAGACTGAAGCTGTGGCCTTGGAGAGAGTTGTGGACACCCACCGCCTGCTTCTGCTCCACTTGCACCAGGCACGTGCTTTCGTGCACATCTGCACTGCAATGCTTGCTGTATGGGGTCTTGCAAAAAGGCCTGCTCCACCTGCATCAGGCAAGTGTAGGGTTGGCTAGAACCGTGCATCTGCACCGTATACGACCGTATGCATTGTAATTCCCTGCCAAAAATACTGTACAAACACCGTATATACCTATAAATTTATGGTTCTGGCCAACCCTAGGCACGTGCTTTCGTGCACATCTGCACTGCACTGCTTGCTTTTCGGGGTCTTGCAAAAAGGCGTGGACACCCACCAGCTTCTTCCTCTTCACGCTCAGCAGTCACATAACCTTTTCTATATTGTTCTGAATTGTTGGTTCGTCAAGACCTCACATGACACAGTGGATGCTCACCTGCTGCTTCTCCTTCATATTCTTAAGCTTTTTCATCTGGACTGTCTTATCTGGTAACTGTGCACAGGCACTCGCTCTCTATGTATTGCAGATCAGGATCTCCAACATGAATTGAAATGCAAGCAGGAATCTAGTCCTTATCAGACCAGCATCCTCTAGCACACTCAGAACGTCCTGTACGTTTCCACATACACTGTTGTACAACAGCACATTGTTGCACTCCCGCCATGTTTTTTGCGCGCAACATGTCCAGGGCTTGCCAGCACTTTTTGCCAGCACATTTTGTATAACCACGGTGCATATGTATCGCTTGTTTGCTGGCAGAAAATCTCTCAAATACTCAGGCATGCATACTGGTGCAAGATGTGTGTGTGTATGTGTGTATATGTGTGTGCGTGTATGTGTGTGTGTGCGTGTGTGTGTGTATGTGTGTGCGTGTATGTGTGTGTGTGTGTGTTGTGTGTGTGTGCGTGTGATTAGCTGCTCTAGAGCCTAGCAGTCCTGGTCAGGCTAAATTCTCAAGGGTCACAAGTTGCTTTGACTCCGCCTGGGATCATGAGTTCAGCACTGCCCAACAGCAGCATCTCTCTTTCTTTACAACAACTTGGTGCATGATCAATCATCATTAAGTACATTAAATTATTTATTATAATGGTCGGCCAGATCCATGTATATGCGGTGCATATGCGGTACCTCTGGCAGGGAAATCACCAAATATACGGTCATGTACGGTGTATATATATACGGTTCTCGCCTACTCAAATTATTTGTTTCTCATGTGGAGCCCTGGTCAGCCCTAGCATGTGATGTTTAACATTGCTGCACTCACACACCCACACACCCACACACCCACACCCACACCCACACCCACACCCACATCAATCACTTGTACACTTACAGGCATCCTTCCCAATCCATCCCCGCGCAGCAAACGCAGCACCTAGCCACACAAAAACGCTGCAGTCCTCCACTCCTTATTCGATCAGCAGCACCAATTTTGGAAGTGAGGGCAACTGCAACATCCGAAGGTGCGCAGAAATAAAGTATAGTTTTTTTTTTTGTTGTTTGTAGTAATGCAGCAGCAGCTTGTTAAGAGTGGGAACGGTAGCATCATTTTTGCAGCGACAGTGACTGCGTTTGCCTGAGAAGCAACGCAAGTAGTAGAGAAAGGATGACTGGTGTTGCAGCCAGCAGCTGCAAAGAGAAGAAGGGTAGCAACGCTGCGACCTGCAGGAGTATCAAGTGCAGAGAGGCGCAGCGCCAAGAATATAAAGAGAAGATGACTGGTTTTGCAGCCAGCAGCTGCAAAGAGAATAAGGGCAGCAGCCCTACGATCTGCAGTAGAAGTTAGTGTAGAGAGGCGCGGCACAAGGAAAAGAGAAAGGATGCCTAGTTTTGCAGCCAGCAGCTGCAAAGAAAACAAGAGCCCTTTTGTAACACTGCGACTTGAATTATACATCAGAGGTGTAAAATTCGATTGTAAACAAGCACCACTTTAAGACGCTTCAAAGACAAAAACACAGGATCACACACACACGCACACACACACACACACACACGCGCGCGCGCGCGCACACACACACACACACACAAACACACACACACACACACACATACACGGAACACACAAGTACATCTTTTCTTAGTGTGTTTCAAAAATCATGATTCACATGAGCGACGAGCTTCTCACAGAACACACACACACACGTCATCCATTCCTACACAATTGGCCACACGCAGCAGTGGTGCCATGCATGTGGAAATGCGCAGTCGTGGTGTCCTGGTGGCATGGGTGTCGCACTGCCTGATTCATGCAGCAGCTGCTGCGGCACACCCTGTTGTTGCACGTTTTGGGTGTGGTTTGGATGGGGGGGACCTCAGACACCTGGTGCTGCTGGACAGGTGTGTGTGCATGTGTGTGTTTGTGTGAGAGGAAAGGGTTGGGGGGGGGGGTTGTAAATGTGTGTGTGCATGTGTGTGTGCATGTGTGTGTGTCTCTGTGTTGTGTGTGTGTGTGTGTGACTGTGTGTGTGTCTGTGTGGGTGTGTGCACGCGCGCTCGGGCAAAAAGAGGTTCTAAGTGTAGAAATGGAATGCTTCCCATAATGCTTATTGTAACTGAGAAGTTGTGTGGTATGTGGTATGTGGTACCCAAGTGGTCGTATGTGGTATGTGGTACGTGGTCGTTTGTGGTACATGGTTGTATCTGGTATGTGGTATGAGGAGTTGTATGGTATGTGGTACCTAAGTAGTCCTTTGCCTTAACTCATGCGGGCAGTGACTCCCACTTAGGGTTACCCAAGTAGTCATTTACCTGAACTCATGCGGGCAGTGACTTTTACTCAGGGTTACCCAAGTGGTCCTTTGCCTTAACTCATGCAGGCAATGACTCCCACTTAGGGTTACCCAAGTGAACCTTTATCTTAACTCATGCGGGCAGTGACTCCCACTTAGGGTTACCCAAGTGGCCCTTTGCCTTGACTCATGC
>Ga0307942_1000111_pt1:30000-42500 | contig 44266 bp, 33 predicted proteins | sample OrgLakmetagen175_FD_201846 | JGI IMG/M metagenome (GOLD analysis project Ga0307942, IMG submission 201846) | Saline water microbial communities from Organic Lake, Antarctica - #175 | ecosystem: Environmental > Aquatic > Non-marine Saline and Alkaline > Saline | place: Antarctica... | reverse complement strand
CGGTGTTCTTTGTACAAAGCATTAAAACAATTAGGAGGACAGAAAGGCAATTGCATGATCATACCTACCGTTACCCTACTAAATAGTTGCAGGCCTGCCTCTGGTAAAGCATTTATCAGGTAATGCTTGCATTCCAGCATTAAAATTGCTGCTACGGATGCCAGTGGACGGATCCACTTTCACAAATTGTGTGCCCACCTGCTGCGTGTAATCCTGTGTATGTATGTGGTTGTGGGTGTGTGTGTCATGTATGTGCAGTGTATTGCCATGGTGGAGGTCACAGAACAGCCAGGGGGCGCAGAGCAGGCATTGAGGAGGTTTGCATAGTGCGTGATTTTTGAGTGTGTGTATGTGATGTGTGCTATGTTTGTATTGCCGGAGTGGAGGTTACAGAGCAGCTCTAGTCCTGCAGTGAACAAGTACAAGGTCACTTCTATAAAAACACGCTCGGATGCCAGCTTGCTCTAGGAAGAATTTAGGTAACTTGTGTACAAAGCGTGAAGTCCCTAGACCTGATTGCTAGAAGCAATATCCAGAATTTTTAATCGTGTCTGTCAGGCAAACAGTTTGGTAATGCCTCACCATGCATAACTCTGCAGTTGATGTGTGGTGTGTGGTGTGTGATGTATAGTTAAAAGAGATTGGCTATCTGGCAAGTAACAAGTCAAATGAGATGAAATGACATTACTTACGCGATTATGGAGCTTATCGTCAAACAGCACAAGGCACGGTAGATCGTGTGCGAAGTATTTGGAAACCGCCCGTAGCATTACCGCTTTGTTATCTGATCCATACTGTATGCACATGCAGCAGCGGCAGTTTCTCAACAAAACAATGGCTATACCCTTTGGAGCAAGCAAGCATGTTGAGGCAGAAATATATGATGAGAACTGCTCTTTTGTTCGTTACACTCTTGCTTAAAATAATGAGTGGCATCAAATGACAGTCTGCCAAACTCATACACAACCTCACCTGGAAAGCATTTGAATCAAAGAATGCAGCAGTGAAAATTCCAAGGCTCCCATATGGCAGTTTGCTGCCAAGAACATACATAAGCTTGTTTCTGCATGGTGGACGTGTTCATTCTTTTGTACTCGTAATAAAAATGGAACGCTAGTACTCATCAGCACAATACCGCCCTTAAAAGACACTCTATTTTGGGTTGAACAGTCCAATTACAAAGTAATAGACACTATGAAATAGGTCAAAAACAGCGTTAGCTGCTGGGTTTAGGCATCAAGCATTCGGGCAGCAACTGCTCACACTGACCTACACCGATTTGCTGACGCTATGGCTATTGAACATGGGGCAGCTAGGCACGCATGAAGGACACGTTCTGCATCAGGAAAAGAGGATGATGAGCTGATCTGATCACACATGCAGAGGCGGGGCGGTAAAATTGCAGAAAGCGCAATTAAAAGGACGCCAAAAATGTACTAGTTTCTTCTGTGTGTCTATAATTCATCAAAGATCAAAGATTACCTGCATCTGGAGGAGCCGCATCCCCATCCCCTCCAACATAGATACGCAACGTCTGTACGGCAATAATGTGCGTACGTGTGTGCATAACTCTCTTGTAGATAGTGGACCAGAACGTATGTTTGCAATTGTGGCTGCAAGCACTTCTGTCTGAAGTGCGCAAGTGCATTCATTACTTCGTCAAAGTCGAGCACGCAGGTACACGCTGTTGGCGGTGCCGCCGCCGACGGCTGCTGCTGCTGAATTGCAGTTCTCTCGGGGGAAAGGGTCCCCTTGCCCTCAAGACTTGTCACACATGCAAGCAGCAGCACAGTAATAACAAGGGGCGACATTGCTGCAATATTAGTTCTTGTATGCTGTGTGGTTCTTTATACGACAGAATTAATGCGGAGATGCTGCGTATCGGCAGATTCCGGATTCGATATACTTAATATCCTCATTTCAAAATAAATGGCGGCGACAAAAAAACGCCCCGTTCGGTCATCTTTCCGCTTCCACATTCTTGGCTTCTAGAAATATAATAGATCAAATTTTGCGTTTATGGACAAAGACGATCCCATCGCGGCGCGTTTTCGCATCTCTGTCAAGAAGCTCGTGTCCAAGGTAGGGACCAGTTGATATTGCGCCAATCTCTAGATCATCCATTCACACATGGGTGTGTCCACTGTAGACATGGGAGATTGAGGAGGCAGTGCGGAACTACGGGCACGAAACCCAACCTGCCCTGCAAGAACGCATGTGAGTCGGGCATACCCCAAGCTGCGCATATACACACATACACACAACACACAACACATACACACGTACACACACAAACACACACACACACACACACACACACACACACACACACACACACACACACACACACACACAACACACAAACACACACACACATACACACACATACACACACACACACAAACACACACTTTTGTGCACACATGGATATAAAGACGTGCGCCTTCGACCAGCTTGTGCGTACACAGCCATATTCACAAGCTAAACTGCAAGTGCAAATTCAGGGTTCAATACGTGGAGAGCATTGCAGAGCTGCGGTCTTTGAGCGCCCCCTTTCTCTCTCTTACAGAAAACCATGGGAACGGGACTGTCCCAACTGACATGCTACAGTGAGTCCCTGCGTTCTGCCAACAGATACTGCTTCCACAATGACATAGAGTTAGGGCCAGCCAGCAGATGGCAATGCTCAGACCAGCGTGCTGCAGATGAGGCCTCTCCAAATGCCTGTTCTTGCCAGCACGCACGTGCGCGTGCACCAGCAGCCCTGTTACCCTGTTCCACGCGTCTCTGACGACTTGATGAATGCCTGCAGGTGCTTAGACGAGGGGGGCAACTTGAATCAGTACACTGCAGAGGTATTCAAGTCATGTGTGCGTGACAACCAGGTGGGTCTTTTAGCTGTCGTGCTGAAGCGGAGGCTTAGCCAGAACAAAATTGTTCAGGCATCTGTCATGTATTTAGGATTGGCCGCAGCTTAAACATACACGGAATATTTAGAAAGAAATTGTTCCAAGTTTGTCATCATGTACATTGTGTGTGTGTGTATGTGTGTGTGTGTGTAGGTGTGTGTATGTGTGTATGTGTTTGTGTGTCAATGGTTGCGGCCAGCCCTACGTGTGTGTCCGTGGTAGCCAGGAGTGGCTTCAGAGGGGCTAGGTACTAGAGGGCTGGAGGGAGGGAGGACATGTACAATGTACGCATGGAGCAAGCTAGTTCCTTAGTACAAATTTGGTGCAAAAAGCTGTTTTATGTAAGTCGTGCTTCGCAAAGCAGCATGCAGCAGTCTTACACAAATGTGGGCTAGGTAAAGGGTGTGCGTGCTCCTTGATTATGGGTGCTGTCCTGTTTTGAAAGCACCACTGCTGTGGCCTGCGTGTTTCTGTGGAGCTGTTGTCTCTGGTACTGCTGGCGCCTCACCTCAGAACAGATGCTGCGCAGCAGGAAAGCTGGAGGCGTGCACTAAGTGGGAAATGGGCAGTTGTAGCAGAACGGGTGCATATTTACTAGAAAAATCAGACCACAAGCACAAGTGCCTTAAGTGTGTTGTTCAAGTTCTTGCATTTTCACGTGTCTGCATGCCTGCGAAGGGAAGATGGGAGGCGTGCGGTGCTTGTGGATTAGTAAGAAGGAAAAGCAATTCAATTTGAAACTTGTTGTCCATTGTTGTGTTCATACAGGCCTGCAAAGGGAAGGTGGAGGCTGTGCAGTGCCTGTGGGACTCGGTGGTAGCAAAGATGGAGAATGAAATGCCTGAGCAGGCAGCAGAATACAAGTAAGGTGGAGCTATCTGTGTGTGCGCGTGTGTGTGTGCATGTGTGTGTGCGCGTGTGTGTGTTTGAGTGTGCCGATTGTTGTGCGACTCAGGACCTATTGCACGTGCAAAGTGAACTGCTGTACGGCACACCTCATCTCATCGTTTGCAATAGTCAAGTCTGTGGGACTCAATATTAGCGAATCCATATGCTTGCACGCACGTGCGAACTCATGCACGCACACACTGAAGAACAGCGTGTTTTGTGGAGCTGAGTGATCTGCTAATCAAAAGATCCAAACGCATGGGAATTTGAGTTGCTCGCTTTCCAGGGGCTAATTGGATGCTGAAACCCTCAGGTCACATCCACTTATTGCCACATCACACATCACACAAGGACACATGTGGCCCCTCATTTCTGGTACTCATTATGTCGTCCTTCTTTGTTACCCTGCCTTTGAGCATCCGGCAGCTTGTGCTCGCTGCCCCAGTGACGAACAATGAAATTCAATTGCTTTTCATCTTTCAGGGAGTTGTTGGCCAAATCAGGGAAGGTCGTGGAACCAAGCACACTTCCACAAGCGGGCAGCACTTGACCATTCGTATGCTACTAATTGCACAGCTCATTTGCGGTAAACGAAAATTTAAGAGGACCTTTCTTCCATATTTTGTGAGGGAGTGGCTGCCTCTACCTGCGTCTATGCTAAACTCTCTCAAGTGTCCAAGGTTCGATCAGCGTTTGGTTTCTCATATTCATTTCCATTCCTGTATTTGCAATCTGCATCCTCGCCTCTGTACGCTTTAAGGCTGAGGTTGTTCGATGCTTGTAACTTATGTGTCCTCCTGTTTCTCGTGCTGGCATTTAAATCAATTTCAACAAGGAGCTGTTCCTTTCTGTTACTTGCGCGGAAGGCACTGAGGTATCTTTCCATAATGTTGCTGTGTCAGGACCAGCAGGTTTTTCTTATTCTTGTTTTGTCTTTAGCAGGAGTCGTGGTTCATCTTCTTCTGCCGCATGTTGCCTCTTTGCTACACTGCTGTCTATAACTTACACCCAAATCTAATATTAAAGCTGGCATGTATAAAGTGTACATGTTGCATGTGTTCCTGTGTTTCCCTCTCACTTTTTGGCGCCTGTCTGCTGTTTTTCTGCACAGAGCATTTTATTTTGCACCACTAGGCACCCTTTTTGTGCCACTAAAGGACATTTTATGGTTTTGCCTCAGCACGTGCTGAACTGTGGTTAGAGGCTTTGAAGTGTTTTGCCTGCCGGCATAGATTCATTTAATCGGATGCGTGGATTAGGTTTAGACAGCATCTTCTCGTCATAAATACTACCCATCTGTTTCAAATCCAGATTTTGTTAGTGACAGAATCAGACAGGCACACATGTGCGGATGCATCTTGATGTCTCCATGATCAGAGTTCTTGGCGCGGCAATAGTTGGGCTCAAAATTGCGTCGAGGCAGCTCGGCTGTTCTTTGCTTGGCTTCATCTGACTAGCAAGGAATAGAAAGGTGTAGTATTAGTCGCTAGGAACACCAGTCATTGTAACACAGCCGGAATTAACACAGCCGGAATTAATTGCATTAAACAGCCCTTTACATAGTTTACAGATAAAGCATAAAGCCGTTAGTCAAAACGTGCGACTGCTAGGCTGCGTATGTAAAACTTGTAAAAACTGTGATAACGTTTGTACAAGGTTTACAAAAAAGGCCTTCAGTCAAGAAGTGCGACTAGCCTGCTCATAAAACGCAATTAGTTCATGGAGGAAAAAATTAATCTTTGTAACTGTTCTGGCTTAAGAAATTCAACACATCATGGGCTCCTGCTGGGGGAAACAGAGATGTATATTTCCTGCGGAGAGAAATCACATGGGGATTGGCGCAGTGGAAAAGAACATGCTGCTCATCTTGGACATCATCAGTATCACACAGGTCACAGGTGGGGGAATTATGTAGGGTGTGACAACAGCCTTTTGGTGCTAAGGTAAGGTAAGGTTACATCGCTATATATGCCTCAGGGGGCATCTGAGCGGAAGCTTTAAAAAAGCCTGCAACCACACCTAGCTAGACCAAAGAGGAAACGCATAAGAGAAACAAGAGAAAGAGAAGGAATGATAGAAGGAGAGTAGGAGAAAAAGCGAGAAGTGGAAGCCAAAAAAGGAGCTGAAGTATAACCAGCAGAAAAAGTTTGGTCTGAACACAGAGAGTCTTGAAGCAGCACCACACAGACACGTCGAAGGTCAAGCCAGCTTTAGTTTGATTTGGATTACAAAGGCATTCAAGCCAGCTTTAGAACCAGAAGCAAAGAAGCAAAGTAGCAGGCGGGACTAGCAGGCAGGCGCAAGCAGATCTATCTATAATTGAAACTGGGCAGAGAGTCAAGCCTGTTATCTACTCGAACCAAAAACTCATCCATGAAAGTTTGATGCTAATACTAGTAGCTAGAGATGAATGAATTGGTATGATATTAACAACAGATACTAACGTAGATCCAGCAGGAAGGCGTTTATTACATTCCCAATATCACACTCCTGTCATATCTCCTACCATTACCGTTGTTATCATGGGCGTGTACCTTTTGAACACCTCTCATAAGGTTAGGTAAGGTTACATCACTACATATAACACCTCTCATAAAATCTTTAAAGTACCCTCTGGCTGTTGTTCAGGCTGTTATTCGCACCAGGCAACCCCCCACCTACCTAATTGTTCCGCAAGATAATTGCAGATATCTTGTTGATAAGTAGACTGTTGCACCCTGCTCAGATTGTATAGCCCACCGCATCATTCTGTAATTAGGGTTGCATTGTTCTCAGCCACTAAAAAGAAGTTGCCAAGGTGCGTACCAATTTCGAATTGAGTTCACAGTGTGTGTCGGAAAGGGAAGGAGAAGCTGTGCTGGTAGTGAAAACACAGCCAGTTTTGTTCAAACAACCTGGCTGAAGATCACCCCCCATTATAACCATTGTACAAAGAGGTTGTATAAGTTCAGTCCTAAGTCTGATGAGAGGGGCTCGTCGCTGGTATGGTAAGAGCAACAAGTGTTTACTCTGTCAAGAGCAAAACGTCCAAACACATTCTCCCTGGCAAACGTTACTTGCCTTCTTATCATGGAAAGTTTGCAGCTACACTGATTTCACACTGAATAATGGCGGCGGCTGAACTAGCTAGGAAAAAGGAGCTGAAAATAAATCAAGAGAGTTGCAATGTCAGCCAACGGCCTTGTGTAGCAACGGGACAATTTTAGTTGCCTTTTGCAGCCAAAGCAGGTGCCAGGCAAAAATAGCAAAGGAAGGAAAAAATGTTGCAGTTAGCATCTATGATTCAAGGAGGCAGGAGCAAAATTAAGCGCAAACCTAGCATCTACTCTAACACAACCATCCCGGTATAAAACGGAGGAGTTCATCGTCAAAAGCGATAACTCAGAATTCCAACCAGTTCCTTTGTAAGGAAGCTTACTTCTTCAAGGCGACAGTCTACTTCTTCTTGACCTGCAACATGATTTATAAAAGAACAGTCAATGCAGCAGTGTGTGGGGACAGTGAATGAGTGGTTTGCTACTGAGCTCATTTGCTCCCAAACGTCAATAGATATGTGACTAAGGGTGTGACAGCCTCTAGTTGAGGCTTGACGTCACTGCTGTTGAAGCCTAGACGGCAACTAGGGTGTCCATTTTGGGGGGGAAATCAGGGGAAATTCCCTGGAAATCCCTTAAAATCGGGAACACCGACCGCATTTTTTGTATACCCAAATTATTTCAGAAATTTGTACCCTACTTTTTTGAAAGGAAGATTAGAGATTGCTCGTGGATAACAGAGTTCGGTTGGCGCACTTTGCGAGCTAATAACTCTACGCTCGGCAAGCAGACTGTCGTAAGATATAGTTTAACAATTCGATCCTGTGACTTTTTACAGGCATGTTCCGGTTAGTGGCGAGCTGTGAGGGTGGAACTTTTGACGACGAGAAGGGCTGGAAAGCGGCACGTTGTGACGACGATGAAAACTGGGTTTTAATCAGGGATGGGTCATACGGCGTAGGCGTACTATACGTCGTATCGTATTTATCGCGTATATAACCGTATTTTTCAAATTGCTCCGTATAATACGATTTTGGGCACTTAACGAATTTTGCAGCCACGAGCCCCCCAGAAGCACTCCCAGGCCCTCTAGAGCCCCCCAGAGGAACTCCCACCCTCTCAGAACGTAGCATGATCACTTGCTTATTGCTACCACAACCCAGAAGGTGGTGCATGTAGCGTAGCTGAATTGTGCAACAGCTGCTCCACACAAGCCCTGGTCACTGCCCTCTTGCTGCAGGTGTCCAATGACTGTGTAGATGCTGCTGCTGATGTGCTTGCTGAAGTCCTGTGCAGGTGCCTCTCTTTTCCTGCATGCTCCTCGCGTCGGCAATTTCTCCATTTGCTAGCGAGCGCTGCGATTACGCCCTGAGGATTCCTGCCGGGTCAGCTCTGCATGCTGCTACATCTACGCTGGGATTCTACCTCATGAAGTGCTCGCGGATGCGGGGGGCACCGCTGCTGAAATCTCGGAATTCTGGCATCTGGCATCGGCATCTGGCATCCGGAATCGGCATCTGGCATCCTGTTAAATCTGCCCCTTCTGTCCCATAACAACACGATGCCACTCAGGGTCTTTACCAGGAGGCATTATAATGTTCTGGAGGCTGGGGGGACAATTCGTGGTGGTTGGAGGGTGGTTTGTGCAAGCCCAGAGTACCCCCCAAAATAGCATAAATACGTTTACGTATTATACGCGTATTGCGTATTAATAGCGTATTATACCGTATGGGACGTCTCAGAAGTCCGTATGACCCATCCCTGGTTTCAATGTTCTTATTCTTGCTTGATTCCGCTGAAAATTGGTGCAGTTCTCAGGCGCCGTCAGTTTCTGTGGCTCAGTGGGGCCGACGAGGTTCTGCATAAGATTCACCTGAATATTCATGATAATGGCAAATGGGCTTTGTTCCGGAGCCAATGGAGAGGCTAGGTTCGCGAGATCAGAAGTGAGGGTTTCAGGTTTGATGTCCTTGCTCTACTCTCATGCCTTGCATGAAGTGCATGATTTGCACGAGATATACAACAGTACCTTACGTAACCTGTGTCAACTTCTTTGCGTGTAGCTCTTTGAAAGTGCAGAGGCATCAATTAATAGCTCAAGAGTCATCTCAGGTGTGATTTCCCTTCAGTTTGTTTTGACTATTCCATGCCTTGCGAGAAGTGCATGATGTGCATAGGATGTAGCAGTTGAACCTGATATCATAGATATGATGCATGTGTATGTTACTATTGCAGGCTACATGCCTTGCCCCGGTCCAGCTCAAGTTCATGCGCAACAGCCCTCTCGTATTAAAAGGAAGAAAAAACGAAAACAGCATCAGTCACCATGCCAGGGCGCTCCAAAGTAAAGCAGCTGCCAGAGAAGACGAACTTCCAACACTTGTTTGACAAGTAAGTTGCAGAAAAAGGATTTCTTCTTCTTGCTTCTACCATCATTTTGCCCTAAGATTAGCAATTACAACTGCAACTTCTCGCTACATTCATCTTTTGCTTGTTGCTGTTACAGGTTTGTGCACTCTCGTAGCTCTTGGGAGCTGAGGTGCAAAAGCTGCTTCAGACACTTTTCCTTCAGCTTTCGTCTTTGTCAAAGCAGTGCATCGTGGCGATGCTTGGCATGTATCATGGCGGCTCGAGATGCTAATTAGTGTTCTAGTATTGTACTGTTTTTAAGCTTTAAATTTGTTCATTCAAACGAACAACATGTGTTCCTGACTCCTTTTAATGCTTTTGTTTATAAATATAAGTGCAACTTCTACCCTGCTTTCTAGCCAAAATTTTGCGGAGGATGAGAATACAGGGTCGAAAATGGGGTTGCTAGGTTCGCGAGAGGAGAGCATTCGGAGGCAGCGCGGTTGCATTTGCATCTGCGACTATATGCGTCAGAATTGTGTGAATAATCCTTATAGCGATGCGCTGCTCCTGTGCTCCGGCCTCAGCATTGAGGGGAGCTGCCAGATCGTTTGCCCAGGGTGCAAGCTTGCATCAATCAAATTTATGATATTGCAATGTCTGTGAAGAGTGCAATGTCTGTGAAGAACAGCTCCTTTTTTACGATGGAAGCTTACGTGATTTTATGACAACGGATTCCAGGGCTGAAGACGCGGAAACGGCAAGTGGATACTGCGCTGAGTCGCAGAGTACAAGTCAAAAAGAGAGCCAGGTCGCTGGAGCATGCATACACCCTCACATAAACTTCACATGAGCAAATGCTGAGTGTCTTCTCTGCTCAGCTGCAAGAACAATGACGGAGGCAGTGCAACAGATAGAACTGGGTGCAGTGTGAGGACTGTGCGAACAAGTTTTAACATGCGTGGCTCAACGAAAAGAAGAGGAAGGGAGGAATGATGGCAAAGGAATTGTAATGACTGGACAAAAAAAGGATTTCGATGAAAAGGGGGGGCAAGGCGGAGGATGAGCTTAAAGGGCGAAAAGTGCATATAGTCGCCTTCGGCAATTAGAAAGGATGGAAATTAGGGGCGGCGAAGCCCTTCCAGTGCTAGGGGGGAAGGGGGTACCGAATCTGTTGGGCGTTTTTTGGGCCTGAATTCCGCGTCAGTTTATGGTCTGTTCCGCATGAGATTCGGACAGAAAATTGAGTCAGCCTGTCCACCACAGGTCTGTGAGATTTGGTGGCGAGCTTTGATGGTCGAACTTTTGACAACGATAAGGGCTGGAAAGTGGCACGTTGTGACGGCGTCAAATTGCAATATTTCCTGTTTCAATTCTTACTTAATTTCGCTCAGAAATCGTGCAATTATCATGCGCCGTCATTTTCTGTGGCTGCATGGAGACCGAGGAGGCATTTTTGGCCGGCCACTTTTTGATGCAGTTTTATGCCACTGTTATGAACTATTATTATACAGTGAAGTTACGAACTTGAATGGATTTTGGGAAGCTCTGGCAGTGACAAAGGCATAAGCGCCCCGCCATGAAGAATTTGGCCTGAATCCTTCAGTCCTCCGGAGGACTGAAGCGTCTTTGCGTCTTTTGTTTTAGATGCATGAACCGTTTTGCAAAATCCGGCAAGGTCAAAGGATGTATTTGGTCAGTTTTGACAGTGAAGGCAGTGGAGCTCTGCGCTGAAGAAGGGGTTGGACACATGGACAAATAAAGGTCTTCAGGGTTGCACAGACAGGCAATGAAGGCGTGTAAAAAGGGAAAACACAAAAACAGCGTGAGTCCTTCGTCGAAATTTGGGCGGGCGGCAGCCCCTCTATAATATTACGAAGTATATCTGTGTAATGGTGTTGTATAATGTAGACGCAAAAAATGGCACATCGCGATGTCAGTCTTGTTCAAGGAAGTGTCAGACTTTCATTTCTCGACGCCCCAAATGGGCAGTAATTTTGTACACTACTTTCTTAATATGTGAAGCTTATTCCCGGCCAATCTGATGTGCATATGCCTGTCCAGGCAAAGCACCATGAGAGGGAATCCCCAAACACTTCTACAGCTCTTTTCAGTCCGGTCTCTTCACGATAAATAATTATAAATACACACCAGAAAAATTTCGGCTCAATTTGCGCATGTTTCAGAAAATGGTTTTCTAACCGTAGTGCACCAACTAGGGCCTATATCGACGAGCCTCGCCCTTGACGATGCTCGTTGAGCCACGCTGGCAAAATCATACACCCTAGTTACCCACGCTTATATGTGACACAACGAGCGGCCATTCTACGTCTGCCAGAGATGCTTGTCTGATGCGCTGAAAAGTGACAAATATAGGGTTGGAGAATTGAACTTGAACTGACTCTTTGTGACAGAGCAGTAATGTAAGAACCAGCAATTCCTGATATAAAACACCCGCTTAAAGAAGCAAGACCCTAGAAACCTGAAGTTGATCAAATTCTGATGTTCAGCCTATCGATAAAGTTGGGCTGAAACGAAGACTGCTGGCCTAGATGAGTGCGTAGCCTCAATATTTGGCCCAAAATGCACGTATTGAGCCACCACGCCCCAACCTAAGCTCTCATTTGACCCCAATACACCTCCAGTATGTGACATTAATTTCAACACTGATGGGTGTAGATAGCTAGGTTAGAGCATGCCACTGTTTGGCCCCTTTAGGCACCCCTTCTTCAGCCTTCTTGCTGTTTTCTTGGTAAAAGGGTGGAGTTCTGAGATCCCACCGTCCACCACTTTTCTCATTCTACAACTTTTGCAGCTATTGTGAGGTTCCAAATACAGAACATCAGCAGCAGCTTTGAAAATACACGACAGTGCTGAACTTGAATCGCCTGCTAGGGCATAGATACCCTAGGGACGGTTAAAAAGCGTACCCATGTGGGCCTCGATCGGCCCCCTCTGCCGTACTCCTAACCATACTTATTACAAAACTTACTTAGGTACATCAATTTGCCCCATTTAAAAAAACACCTATTAATCTCATTAACTGCAAGCACACAGATGGGCATAAGTGGAACCGGACTTACCGATACTTTTACAAGTACACGCAAAACATTTGCAGAAGCAAGTACCATCAGATTATCCTTTCCTGCACTTGCTCCCTTTCACCAAAGTTCTAATGCAACTCTGCACGGCACACACACACACACACTCACACTCACACTCACACACACTCACACACACACACACTCACACACACACACACACTCTCTCACACACACGCACACTTACACACATTACAAACACAGCACAATGCTTCACA
>Ga0307942_1000111_pt1:0-27500 | contig 44266 bp, 33 predicted proteins | sample OrgLakmetagen175_FD_201846 | JGI IMG/M metagenome (GOLD analysis project Ga0307942, IMG submission 201846) | Saline water microbial communities from Organic Lake, Antarctica - #175 | ecosystem: Environmental > Aquatic > Non-marine Saline and Alkaline > Saline | place: Antarctica: Organic... | reverse complement strand
CATGTGTGGTGCGGGTGGTGTCCTCTCTCCCCAGGAGTACGCAAACATGAACATTGCACCTACAGGAACAAAAATTGCGTTGCCCAGATGCCACCCAACATAGCACTGACCTGACGGAGCATTGACGCCTGCATTTTGGCTACAAAACAAAGCACACAAAACAAAATGGAGTAAATCAATTTAGTAATAGTAAACCAGGAGAGGTGTCAGAACTGTGCACCATAATTCTTTGTCGTACTTTTTATTGTAAATAAATTACATTAGGATCTCTGACAAGGAGGATACCGATCCCCCTCAAGAGGCTTCCTTCCTTTCAAAGAGTCTCTCTCCTTCCTTTCTGTGAGTCCCCACAGCATACACACACAAACAAACAAGCGCATACACACACACTGTATAGTAGAACCAAGAAAGCGTATGAGGATCCGACACACACTCTCCTGCATACGCACTTGAACACGCACAAACATACTTCCTCACAGATGCCGAAGAAGTGGATAGAGGACGGCTACTACCCACAACCTGAGAGCTGCAAGCAAGGTAACGGACCAAGAGTGCAGCAGAGGCAGATTAAACTGTTGACCGCAGCGCCTGCCCCCTTGACTCTCTGCTTTCTTGGAGTGCAATGGTGCCACCAGTCTGTTTGAAGCAATTCTTAGCTCAGCTGCTTACTTGATATAATCCAGCTGCAAGGCGGGTTTGACGTGGAATACAAGAGACTTACATCGACCCTCCACGTCCCGAATGCGCACGCAGTCATGAGCTTGCGCGACGTGAATGTGAATGGGCAGGGATCCCTTCTCTCGGGCCATCCCAATTCAAACATTGATCAAGCGCCAAGGCTGGGTAAGAAGGACTCTCGACTACCGCGCACGTGGTTTTGGTAGCTGTCAGCATTTGTAAATTAGTATACTTTCTGTTAGAGTGAATTCAACCTCATCACGTGCGATGTACATATTTTGTTTGTGCAATGCATGCCGTGCAGAGCGTCGCCCGAGCTTTGGGAGCATGTCTTGTGCCAGCAGGTGAGGAGCAATGAAAAGGAGAAACCCTAGTGTTAGGCGTAAAATTCCATTTGGCCAGTATGCTGATTGTTAGCTGTGTTTTGTGTTAATTGCAGCTGGTTTCAACAGTATGGATGTCTTGGTGTACTTAAGAGGATGAGGCATGTAGGACTGAGCAAAAAAGGCAATGTGTGACCTTTAAATACTTGTGTATGCCATGTTTAGTCCCTGGCTACTTAGCACTCTTTTAAAGGCAGCAGTCTGCTTACTTGTAGACTGGATACCCTTGCAAACAGGTCCCTAGCTCCCACAGATTCAAATCTGCTCGGCCCTAAGCGCCCCCGCCCACACAAGATTTGGAAGAAGAAGCACATCAAGGTAGGGCCCATCTTGTAGCTTGTCAAGGCAGTGCAAGGCGTTTGGGCAAGAGTGGCTCGGTACCATTGTTGTGAGCCCCTCTAGTTCATCTGTAGGGTTGGCCAGAACCATAAATAGGTTGTATATGCGGTATTTTTGGCAGGGAAATCACTGAGTATACGGTCATGTAATTTACGATTCTGGTCAACCCTACTAATCTGCTGTCCAAGTGAATCGAAAGAAGCGAGATATGACTGACATGATTCAGCGTGTATTAGGAAAACATTCAGTGCTGACACTAGTCAAGCACAACGGCTGCTCTGGGTGCTGTGTAGCATCCTGTAAGTATAGCTCCTTGACAAAATAGACCCGCGTGCGTGTGCAGGAACTAGCCAATAAAACATGACATTTAAATATTTAAACGGTGCTAGTGATGTGCTTTGCATCTTTTAAGGTCACAACTCAACTGCCTTTTCTGTGCACGCAGGTCATGGTCGTTGGAGATAGCGGGCTCGGCAAGGTGGGTGCCATATGCTATTTAGTTTAAAGATGGGAACAGCATAGGATATGCTCCGCAGGGTAAGCAGTGGATATTCAACAGTTATACCGCCCCACTGTATCAGAGATGTCCAAAAACACAAGCAGCTTACTGTTTCAGTTAGTCAATGTGAGGATGACACGTTACCTGGTATTAAATGTCCATCTGTTTACTCTGTCTTCCCACACAACAAGCCCTGCACCCCTCCTTCTCCAAAACTTCTTGCTGCCGTTCTTCTCTAGCATGTCTGTTACCTCCCCTATATGCAAAATTTATTCTCTTTTGTACTACACACATACCATCCTTCCGCAATGCCTTTCAAACCAGACAAAGTACTGTAATCCCTCTTTAATACATACCTACCGTCTCATACTTAATTCTTTCAATAAACCCCCATCATCCTATTGACATTTTTACATTTCTCAATACAATTGCAGACCACCCTCGTACGGGCGCTGCTGTCCACCCCTGGAGAACGATTGCAGGTTTGATAGCTGTAATAGTCATTTCCTGTTGACTGCGTCTGATGTCATCACATGGCTGTCATGAATGTCATTGTGTCATCTGCTGCGAGCTTTTGCATGTCAGATCATGGTAGTGAAGCGACAGGAGAAATTGCACATATCTTAATCAATTTGTGCAACTGTAGACAGGGTTGACTGTAACCATGATGCTTGTATGTGTGCGTATGACTAATGTGTTGGAAGCCACCACGTTTTACATTCAAGGAATTGTGGCCCACTATATTGAGCGTGGTCAGGAAGGCAGGGCTCGGCTCTTTTGCCCTGACCTGTCTGATGTCTGAGCAACAGCTTCTAGCTGATGCAATCTAATGGAGGCCATACCTTCTTGACAACTGAGTGACAGCCATGAAATCATGCACACACAACGCACATGCACATGCGGACACAGATGTGCATGCCCTACCATATTGACTTGTGCAGGTCCATGATGGCAGCTACACCTCAAAAGAACAGTGGCTGAAGGTGGGTTGTGGTGTAGGATGGCCTGTTTTGCATGAAGCCGACAAGTGTGCACACAGAGAAAAAGGAACTGCAGGCACCAGCAGTGTGAGGAGCAAAAACAGAGGTACTGCATAGCAACTGAAGAATCAGAGGTGCAAAGTTTGAATTGAAAAGGGGTTTGCTCTGTGATACCACAGCTGCATGTCTCAGGCTGGTCACACCTGCTGTGTCAACATGTGATTTGACACCACTTGAGGCAGACACAACATAATGTGCAGGACCCTGAATCGCTGTGCTCGACTGTGAGCTGGAGGGACGAGGACGATCGCTGTGTTTGGGTGTACAAAGTCCAGGTGTGTAGTTATTTCAAAGGGTTTGCCAAAACCCTGCACATACATTTATATTCGTTGTGTATACTGCATGTTTTGCAGAACAAAATAACACGTGCGGTAACGTACGGTGTATGTGCACAATCCTGGCCCAGCTTAGTTGTTAATGTGCAGTCAGGGAGGGGGGGCATGTAGGCATGGTGCAAAAGCTGGAGGGGTGAAAACGATCAATGTGTGTTTTTGCGCGTGCATAGCTATTCTGTGTATATGTGTGGTTGAAGAGGGGTTGTGGTCCATTTGTGGAAGCTGGAGGAACAAGAAAAGAAAAAAAATACTACGCAGGCATTGAAAAACCACTCCCCACATTAGTTATGGCAGTTCTCATTTCAGGTGTCCGGTGGCAGGTCGAAATAAGAGAAAAAGACCAGAAAGATTCCAGTCAGTTAGACTAAGCAAGACTAAGCGATTGGGCTGAGAAGCGGGCGATTTGGTGAGAGATGCAACACAGCTGTGGAAGTGTCCATGATCTTATCCAAATAGTATTTTATATTATCACAATATGAGACAATGTGAAAATGCATCTCTGAGCTTCTTGGCCGTGCTTGCATCTCTCACCAAATCGCCCGCTTCCCAGCCCAATCTCTTAATCCAACTGACTGGACTCTTTCTGGCTCTGTTGGTCTTTTTCTCTTTTTTCGACCCGCCACCGGACACCGAAGTGAGATTCACCATAAGGAAAAAGGGCCACTTTTGCACCGGGTAACGTAAAACTCCTCCACCACAAAGAAGAAGAAAAAGGTCAATGGGGATCAGGAGGGGAGCAGGCTTGACTTGAAAACGTCTCCTGATGAGAGTTGATAATAGTGCTAGAAAGGACAAAGTGTTGTGGAAGCTGGAGGAACAACAAGGACGATTGCTGTGTATGGATGTACAGGATGCGTTCTTGCTGACGCACTAGCAAAGGGAGGGAAGGCGTTTTGTGATGCTGTTCTAACACTTAAGCAATGAGGGGCAACGACAACCAGTGCGTTGTATATTGGTACATAACGTGCGTACGTCCTGATGGCTTTGCAGCAGAAGGGACACTTGTGTGTGGGTGCTGGCGTTTGTGCGCACCATTATATAATATGTTGTTGCCATAAAGGAATGTGACGCATCCTGACCGAGCTGACTTCAATGTGCAGGAAATGATTTGTGTGCCATTGCACATGCTTGCTTCCCCTGAGCATTTTTGAGTGCAGTACACCTGTGGGAGTATCTTAGTTTGTCCTGAGCATGATATCTACATGCTCACCCTTAGTGCTCACCCTAAATGAGACCCTTAGAGCTCACTTGCAGTGCTTATTCACCCTTGAGGGACACCCTTAATGAGTCCTCCTTAGTGACCTTTTTTTTTACAGCTCGCCCGTATTGTTTAAGCCCTCAGCGGCACCCTAAATGAGACCCTCTTAGACCTCCTTAGTGACCTCCCCTTTTCATTTTGTGTATGCAGGACACTCCTGGCTATGGAGACGACCTGGATGTGAACCGCTCCATTGCCCACCTCACAGCCTACATAGAGGAGCAGAACCACAAGGTGCAACACAGTATCACACGCGTTTTCGCACAAATTAAGAAAATAAAACACACAATTGTCCGCATGTAATTATATGTCAGCAACACATGCTCACTTGCAAAGATACGCATGGTCACGTATAGAGTTGTTCATGCAGAATTTACACCCATTGCACGCCCATTCGTACATAGACTTTCAGGTAATCACCCTGCATTGAGTGAGGGTCCAGCCACTGCATTAAAACAGCTGCCCAACCCTGTCCGTCTGCATAAGCTACGTTGAGGGTCAAAAGCAGAGACAGCTGGGGCATTTCAATGCAGCTCTCTGGATTTAGGGCAGGAGCTTACGTACACCAGAAATAGGGTATTCAATGCAGCTTTTTGAAAATAGGGCAGGAGCTGACGTAGGGGGTGTGTCTGACTTGACTTCGAGGGATAGACTCAGGGTTCAACTGGTTAACAACACGGTGTTGTCAGCCACACAATCGTTGTGCTAAGCCGCCTGCATTCTGCCTGTTTTTGTCCTTGCAGTGGCTGAACATGGAACAGAGCAGGGATCGGATAGAGGACATGAACGAAATGGAGGACCCGCGTGTGGACATCTGCATCTTTGCCATCCCCCCCCACAGGTAACGGTGGTTTGAGAGCTAAAAGTTTAACATACGGGTATACCGGTATACCGGTAGAAGAAAAATGTCAGCTTTGGTTTTGGAGAGTTAAAATAGGGTTGATTTCAAACCCTCCCCAACCCCTCCCCCCCAATTCCCCCTCAGATTCGAACAATATTGCAATTGATAGCTTTCAGCGTCAGAATTTGATATATAATTGTTATTCAGATGACACACATGACACCAGAAAGCTAGGATGCCTGCATCGTCCTGATGTGCATGTGTACTTCTTGCCTTTCCTTGGTGCTTCTTATGTATGGCACACCTGAATTTGTGCCATAAGTAGTGATGTAAAGTTTGTTTGGTTGTGGATACTGTGGCCAGAACCAGAATACACAACAACTCAGAGAAACCAGGGAAACCAGAGAAACGGGAGAAAACTAAGGACTAAATTATATAAAAGAGGTGAGGGAGGGGGGGAAGTATGCTAAAGAGAGAGTTGTGTTCTCCAAGGAATAAAAAGAATGGAGAAGGGAAGCAGAAACTGGAGAAAAGCAGAAAGTGAGAACATCTCACTTTATGCTACACTTCAAGAACCTGAGTTCAGGTGTTTCACACTGAACTCATAAGTTTGTTTGGTTGTGGATACTGTGGACAGAACCAAAATACAATGTATATTAAAGAAATCCCTGTTCAAATTACTGTATGTATACCGTAAATATGTGGTTTTGGCCAACCCTAGTAGTGAGCTGTCTAAGCAGTCCACGCTGTCCACAGCAAGCGCCAAAGAAAACGCGCGAGGTTACTATTGGCGACCAAAGACTTTGTCAGAGGCAAAGTTTGTTTGGTTGCAAGCTGTCTAGTCAGTCCACGCTGTCCACAGCGGGCGCCAGAAAAGCAAACAGAAGTCACTGTTTGCGACAGGAAAGCAGGCTACAGGCTCAGTTTATTTGGTTCCGAGCTGTCTAGGGAGTTTAGGCTGTCCACAGCGAGTGCCAGAAAAGCAGACAGAGGCCCCTGTTTGCAACGGGAGAGCAGGTCAGAGGCAAATTTTGTTTGATTGCAAGCTGTCTAGGCAGCCCAGGCTTTCTACAGCGAGCGCCAGAAAAGCAGACAGAGGCCCCTGTATGCGACAGGAGAGCAGGTGACATTATTGCGGGTAACAAGCCCCAACAGGTGTGTATTAGCTTGCTGACAAGTGACTGTCAGCCATAGTACTCGTCGCCTCAAGCAAGCATGCCCTGACGCCGGGGCGAAATCTCCATTGTCCATACATCTCCGTGTACCATACATCTCCGTCCATACATCTCCGTGTGCCATGGCTGACTGTCTATGAAATGCGTCCATACATCTCCGTCCATACATCTCCGTGTGCCATACATCTCCGTCCATACATCTCCGTGTGCCATGGCTGACTGTTCATACATCTCTGTGTGCCATGACTGACTGTCTAATTTGTCTTTTGTGCACAGCATGAGCTCTGCTTCCCTACACAGACCGAATTGCAAGATGCATGACCAGCAATACCCCCTATGTTTACACAAGGCTGTGTGCTGTCTCTGGGTGCAACGCAAAGCGTGCCTGATTTCTTTGTACCAAGTGGCTTCAGCGTTATTGCACACAGTCTAACGCTCCCTGCAGCAGCAAAACATTGTTTTTGTCTATTATAAGCTGACGCTCAGCATTCACTTATATCCTCCCTGAATGTTTAGCTTACACCTCCAAGCAGAACTGATGCTAGCTAATCTAGGCATTCACACCCATCCTCCATCCCTGCATCTCTGCGTGCATGCCTTTCACACCCACCCTCCATCCCTGCATGCATGGCTTCATTTCTATCCCTGCGTCCCTGGACGCATGGCTTTCACACCCATTCTCCATCCCTGCATCTATGCGTGCATGGATTTCACACCCACCCTCCATCCCAGCACGCATGGCTTGATATCCATCCCTGCATCCCTGCACGCATGGCTTTCACACCCATCCTCCATCCCTGCATCTATGCGTGCATGGATTTCACACCCACCCTCCATCCCAGCACGCATGGCTTGATCTCCATCCCTGCATCCCTGCACGCATGGCTGTCACACCCATCCTCCATCCCTGCATCTATGCGTGCATGGATTTCACACCCACCATCCATCCCAGCACGCATGGCTTGATCTCCATCCCTGCATCCCTGCACGCATGGCTGTCACACCCGTCCCTCATCCCTGCATGCAGGCTGCGTGCTGTGGACATCAAAGTGATGTATGAGCTGGGCCGCTATGTGCCCCTCGTGCCTGTCATCACTAAGGCGGACACCATGACCATACGTGAGGTGAGGGGATACTAGTGTGTACACATTTATAGGGTTGGCCAGAACCATATATATGCGCCTTATATGACCGTATGTTTGGTGAAATCCCTGCAAATGCATAAATAAGGTTATAAAGGTCAGGCCAAATTTTACGCATTTTACTTGCGTGCACTTTTGTTGATGCAAATTGCCTTTTGGTGCCTCTTGTGTGCATCAGAGTAAGGTTTGTGTTGACGTATTATTATTATTTTGTGTTTTTTCATTCTTGCTGTTCCATCAAATACATGCGCAACGCAGAAAAACAAACAGGCACGTAGAACAGGCCAGAATTTTATGAGCACCGTATACAATCGAATATTTTGTAGTTCCCTTTCACCCAATGCTGGGCACGAGGACGCCCGTAGACTGTGTGCGTGTGTGGCGAGTCTGCCTCTCTTGCACTCTATATCTATTTTCCAAATTTGCACCTTATGTCTTGTCCCGACACACACACACACACACACACACACACACACGCACACACACACGCACACACACACACGCACACACACGCATCACGCAGACCAGCAGCTTTTGCACTGCAGGAGAATTTTTGTGCTTGACTGCACCCCACCTTCTTTTGCTTGAGATTTGCAACCCCAAATTCACTTACAGGCCAACAGCTACCGGAACGATGTGGCCACAAAGCTGTCCAATCCCATGGTGTGTTTAGCGTGCTTGTTTGCTTATTTGGGTTGCATATGTTATTCTACGTGAAATTGCTCTTTGTTCGTGCACGTGTCGGATTTGTATGTGCGTGCGTGGAACGGTCGATAGCATGCAGAACAATGTTTTAGGATTGTGTCTAAGAACATTGCTGTTGTTCTGCGCTATACCTTGTCCTGGATGCATTTTGTGCATATATATAAAATGATCAGAATCATTCCACACCAAGGTTTGAAAAGTGCACCCAATGTGCCCCACTATGACTAGTTTTATTGCTTTTAGAGCAACACCGGCCCCTCCATCCATTGCACACCTGCTCAATCACACACACACACATACACACATGCACACATGCACGAAATAACATGCATGCATGCTCTCCTCACAAATCCTTGTATGCACAAACACAAACACATGCACAACACAGTTTCTTATATGCGCATGTGCACAATGCACACAAACAAATACACACGATGCAGATTCCAGGCGTGCGCGACAAGATCAACGTGTTCCACTTTGAGCGCACCACCCTGGAGCGTGCAGGCATTATGGATCACGGCACTCCTACTCCTCCCTTCTTAGTAGTGGCTTCCAACGAGATCAACGAGGACCTCAACCTAGGTGCGTGCATCTTGCTCTATTGTGATATTGTGATAGGTAAAGCCATGTCACCCTCTCTGATAGACCTTTAATGAATTTTATAGGGACTTCAGCGTTGGCATGTTGCTCATTGTATGCACTTCCGATTAATTGATTGATTGGTTAGTTGAGTGAATGAATGATTGATTGATTGGTTGATTGATTAATTGATCGATCGACTGATTGAACTTTGGCATGTTGCCCACTGTATGCTCTCCCATTTGCTGCCACTGTAAAAACATTGACCCTTTCTAGATGAGGCTTCAGTGGATCATCAAGTTCTACTGATCTGTGGTGCCCAACCCTCTTTGATGCGTGTCTCGTTCACGAAGAAATCCACTCAGCAGTAAATAAAGGGTCGATCTCTTAGGCGACAGCAAAAAGTCCCCTGCCTACGCAGATACGCATGTCTACCTGGCACCTGTCTCACAGGTCCTCTCTTGCACCTTGTTGCGTTGCAGGGTGTCCGTTGTGGGAAATCCTTCCGTGTTTTTGTTCAAACATTATGACCCTCATGACCCTCATGACTTCTATATGACCCTCATGACCCTCTCGTCATTCTATATGACCCTCATGACCCTCTTGTCTTCTATGTGACCCTCACGACCCTCATGTCTTCTATATGACCCCTATGACCCTCTCGTCATTCTAGATGACCCTCGTGACCCTCTTGTTTTCTATATGACCCTCAAAACCCTCATGTCTTCTATATGGCCCTCATGACCCTCATGTCCTCTTGGCCATTGTTCCGTTGCTTTGACACATATATTTATTCCTGAAGCAGGCCACCCTCCCGTGTTAGTGGCTTGAGCGTCAGCGCCCATGTACCATGTACCCTTGAAACGTGTCTTCTTACGACATTATCTCCCTCGTACCTCAAGTCCAAGCACCCTTGCTGGTTCAGATGTGCCATCCTCGATTATCACCCCTGCACCTTAAGGCCTTGCACCCTCACCCTACATTGGATCTGTTGTCTGCAGGTGACCCCCCTGTGTTCTGGCCAGAGCGTCGCTACCCGTGGGGCACAGCTGAGGCCTTCAACAGGGAGCACTCTGATCTGCTTGGACTCAGGTTAGGAGCAGATTGTGCACAGTCCTTTTGCGTACCTGTGTCTGGATCAGAGTGCTACACACTGCTACTTCATGTAATGTGATGCATCTGCACATATGCACACTGCTCCATTCTACTTCATGTATGTGGTCACATCGTACAGCTTGACAGGGAGGACAAGGGGTTTCTGATTGAGTAAATGAGGGAGAAGAATGTGCAATCTGGTAAACGAGGAAAAGAAGGGAAGGGGTGTGGGAGTGACAAGATGCAAGCATTCATTTAAAATTGCTGAGCAACACTTTAGCCAAGACGATTATTCGAACAGAATGCCGTGCTCTTTGGCTAGGAAAGGAGGAGGAAGCTGGTGGTGCAATAGGAGAGGCTAATTATAATTGAAAATATTCAGTCAAGACAGGAGTATGATATCTTGGAAGGATTGCTGATGGCCCACCGCAAGCTTCCTGTCAGCCACAAGAGGCAGGCAACGCGCATCCCAGTACAGATGCAAACATTTCAGTGTGCCGCACACGGTAGTATCTGATCAAATATCAAACTAATAATATTACATACGCACAGTGTGCTCATGTAAATTGTCATGGTACGCATAGGTATGTAAAGCGCAAGTACCCAAGACGCTCTTGAAGGAGGCCCCAAAGAAGGCCCCCAAAAAATGGGCAAACACACACGTACACATCCACACACGCAGGGGCCTGCTGTAAAGAGGCCTTGGAGGAGGGTAACAAAACCAAGGAACACAAATACGCACACACTCACACACACGCAGGGCTCTGCTGTTGAAAGAGGCCCTGGAGGAGGTTAACAAAACCAAGCGGCAACGCTATGAGTCGTGGAGGCGGCAAACCCTGAGCAGCTCGCGCAATGGGCAGAGGGTTCGCCGCATTTTGCTATGGACCATCATACCAGCGCTGGCATGCCTGCACATCGGGCGGACCGGGGTTGACATCAAGCAGGTGCCTGCTTAACCCAGCAGACCAGCATGTTATAGGACACTAGCACACTCACATGACACGGAGCACACACATATGACACGCAGCGCATAGCACACGACACATAGCACATAGCACACTCGCATGACACATGGCACACTCACACGACACGAAGCACAAGCACACCTGCACGCCAAGCAGGCTAGCGTGGGCATTCAGCAGGTACATAGGTACATGCACACACCGTACATGCACATGCATGAAATTTGAAACACGTGCACGCAAATGCACGCACATCACATACAAGACCACAAGCAGGTGCGGACTGCCATACCAGCATGCTGCGCATGCTTGTTCGCTCTTGCTACTTCTTTTAATGGCTTATGACAGCCGTTGCCGCTGAAATTTTCCATCCCATCAGCACATGGGAGTCTTGCATACCAAAACTCTAGACACTTCAGTTGGATCAAACATCAGGCCCTGCTTGTACCTCTGGATCCTGTATTTTAAATACCCCGTCTGCTTCACTCATGGCAGAAACATTTGCAGTTTGCCTAAATTGCATAAGGCTCTGTACATTGGCTTAGCTATGACTTTTGGTCAACACCCATTGCACGTGTAAAAGGTTTCACACCAACGTTTACTGCTCGTCACGTCTAGCTCATAGCGCCCGGCTGCATGTGCATCTACCTCACCCAAGTGTGCACAAAACAACAGCTCTCCTCTTAACCGTGCCGTTGTGCTTACATGGTACGGGGGTTCGTTTTGTTTGCCTTTTTCCCCTTCACACAGGTGTGCAGCCAAGTCCGCAACTTTCGCCTGCCTTTTTCCTTTTTCCTTTTTCCCTTCACACAGGTGCGCAGCCAAGTTCGCAACACAGTGAACAGAGTGAAAGCCCGCTTGCCCAAGCGAGCTCCCCAGGCAGCAGCCCTCCCAGCCCCGGAACCAGCAGCACCCCAACCCCAACCAACACCCAAGAAGGAAAGATGGGGGCTGTTCTGAGGATGGGAATAGATCATTCCTTGTGAGGGTGTGTCCCGTGTGCAGCTCTGCCACCGCAGCAGCAGCACGATCTTGGAGAGGCTTTCGCAGGGACAAAGGCTGAACTTAGGTTTCTGGTGTCGCAGTGCTCGCTAGAACCTCAATTCTCTGCTCCTCGGCACGCACTTAGTAGTGAGTGCCTCAGAGTTTACTGTGCAGTTGCCCAAGTGGCAAGTTATGTTTAAGCAGGAGTGTTGGCAGAGTTTCCCTGCACGTTATATATGTGTTACCACAACAATTGTAGCCTCATTGCACGTCAACTGGTTTTTCCATGCATATTTAGCTCCGGAGGTAGGGTTAGACCACAGACGAATTTTATAACGTTCTTTGTAGTATATTACTTTCTGCAACCTGCATAATATTCATGTTGCTACGTTTCAAGCTCCCTGCACCTGGAGTCCATTATCATAGTCAGGCGCTAATATTGCTCCCATTGTAAATATCCTTTCGGCCAGTAACAACACACCCAGCAGGTTTTACAAAGGGGGCAGGGGGTTGTGTACAAAAGCACTATTTCAAGTTAGCAACCATGCCAGGGTAGAGCCTTTGTTCCAATCCACTTGGATTTAAATTAAACTGAGAGGATAGTCACACCTCAGGCCGTCAGCTTGCCTTCTTCAGCGGAAATTCTGCTGCCTAGTCTCACCAATTGAGCGCCAGTCGACTGGCGCCAGTGACAGATTGTAGGATGAAGTAGTGTTTACAAGTTATGGCCACTTCTTCTCTGACATATGATTCCTCAAAAACCACCCCCGTTCAAAGAATGCGTCATAACAGGAATAGTTTAGTTTGGATTACAAAGGCCTCCAGCCTGGCATGGCTGCTCAACCTATAGGTCCCAACAAATAAATCAATCAAAAAGATTGACAGCTGCACTAATAAATTTGTAACAGGAATAGAAGGCCTTAAGTGCTCAGGATCTGTGACAAATGCGACTGGCACTCTGTTTCAGGATGAGGAACACATTTTGCTGGACTGTCCGCATGAACATCCTGTTAGCCTCTGTACACAGCACCGCCTGCTGGTCTTCCCACCTCAATATGAAGATGGCCCAACTCGTTTGAGGACTTTTTTGAACCTACCAGATATATCTGGTGTGGCCTCTTTTGTTGCTGAGTGCCTAGCCCTTTTCCCTTGATTTTTTCTAGCATCTTTTGGGTTTGGTTTCAGGCTGTTTCCAAGCTTCCGCTCAGATGCCCCCCAGAGGCAGGCATATATAGCGATGTAACCTTACCTTGTCTTACCTTAAACATCTTTTCTTTTTCTTGTAGAGTGAGCAGCTATTTAATTGGCGGTTGAGAGATTCTGTTTGTTCTTAAGCTGCCTGCCTGTCGTGCCAGTCTTTTTGGTAACTTTTAGGCTTCGGATTTGATAGTGTCGGTAATTGTATACTAGCTGATTATTTGTGGATGAAAAGCACCCGTGTGCTAGTAGTTTTATCCACGTGTCACATTGAGACCCGAAATGCCTGGGTAATAATCCCGGCCCTGGAAGCAGCAATAGCGTGGAAGCTAGCCAATCAAAGATGAATAGCACTAGCAGTTAATCAAAAACGAGTTCGAGCAGAAAGCGCACAGGCATGGAGACGGAAGGTTGTTGTAGTAGCAAAAAATACTAGGGACCTCAACGATGCACTCCTCCGCTGGAAGGTCCCCCGCCCGTAGGCCTGCTTAATCTCTAAGTCAGTTCGAGATTATGATCAGACCATTGAAAAGGGGGGACCTAGGGGTAAGGTTATAGGTGTTCCTCTTGATTCAGGCGGTGATTTGATCTGACAGCCTGTATCGTTTCCCTCCTAGGAATCTGAGCTTGAAGCGATTAGCTCACTAACCCAAAAGACATATTTCCAGACTCCTTACAATGAGCATGTGCAATAGCGGAGCATGCAGGCATCATAAGAGCAGCCAGAATAAAAAAGACATAACATTAAAGAGACAAGTTTGCTGGTGGAGGAGGGAAAATAATGAAACAAAAACAGCCGAGGAACGTCCGTATTTTCAAGATTCGCTCAGCTAGTTTGGAAGCAAAAAAAACGGGACAGTGGGTAAATATTTAAAAGGCTGTCTATTAAGGTCTGTGAGGCACATTAGGCACCTGACGAGAAAGACATGAAGTGCACTGACAATGGGGGAGTTGAATGTGGAAAATTGACGATGGGAGAGTTTGCGTGCGACTGCCCAGTAGACAGGCACGGCTTTAGATGAAGAGCTGAAAAGGCGCAATTGCTGGGCGAGCATTTAACATTGTTTTTCGCTTGAACTTGCACCCATCATGGCCCTAATGAGGGTTGGAAAGGAGCAGAGGCTTTACTCCACCACCTTAACCCCCATGTTCTTGGCGGTACCCATGATCATGGGGATAACGCTCTCCACCTGGTAAAGACAAGAAGGTGTAATCGTTCATACGTTGTCTCAAAATGGGCAAGCAGAGGCAGTAAGTACTAAGCCACGGCAACGGCTTTCTTAATCACATCTTTTGGCAACGGCAAGGAAAGGCAAAAGGATCCCTAAATATTTAGGGTACTGGTGTTGCCTGCATTTATTATGACATGATTGCTCACATCGTGCATGCTTCAGTGATGCAGCCCCCAAAAAAGAGATAATTAATGCCTGGTGAAAGATGGGCGCAAACGCCTTTTTTTTGTTCCTGTTATTACCTTCATTTATGCACATAAACCACTTGATGAGGACCAGGTTTTTTGTGCATAAGCACTTCACCACAACAGACCCACACCCGTCTTCATGCAGACTTCCCATCTACGACTTTATTAAACTGCAACGTTTATTTAACTGCAGTGTTCAGCCCTTCCTTGCTCACCTTGGTGGCATTCGTGTCTGGTAGCTTGATCCTGGCAATCTCTGCCACTTGTGCCATGGTGATCTGGCCGACAGTCTCCGACTTGGGTGTCCCTGAACCCAACTCAATTCCTGAGCGTGCAAGTAATGTGTGGCATGCCTTTTTATTTCTTTGTGTGTGTGACCTATATGGGGCGTCGTAATTTTTGGAACGGCCGAGGTGGGCATTTGGAGTGATGCCGTAACACACAGGAGGCTCAAATGTATGCACAAGGTAAAAATAGTTGTGCAGTGCTGAAACGACGCAACATGTGATTTCGAATGCTCTCTATATAAATTTCCAGGTTGGGATTTAAGATGGTCGAGCTTGGAGCAATGGCCGGCTCTGACTCACTGCCTTGCAGCCTTTTCCTAAGCCAGCAGCCGTCCTGACTGAAGGGCTTTTAATGTACACTTTGCTTGCACGCCTTTTGTACAGACAACACCCCGCATGCTTAAGAAAGTTAGACCCAAGGTCGCCAGCACCTTGTCACAGGAGTGTGCTGTTCCTCCATACAGAGCTAGATGACAATCGCATGGGGACTCATGAGGTGTGCCAATTTCGCTCATGGGCAGCAGATTTTTCTCACTTCTGAACAAGGTGCCCTCGAAATTTCAATGAGAGTCAAAGCCCTTTCAGCAGCTGCCATGCATTCTGCCAAGGAACTGCTGCAAGTGCCAGGAGCTACGCTTTTTTGCCAATTAAGCAAAACGATTGAGCGTCAGGCTGAACCTTGTGCAATTTCATCGAAGACGCTGCAATGCGTGCCAAACAACACGGAACAGAGCTCCCATGGATCACGTATTCAGTAGTTGCCAAATCCCAGTTTGATGCACGTGAAGCTAGGCGTTGACAGCGCTAAAAGAGAAAGGATGACTATAAGACCTCCCTGATTCTTGCAACACCATTACTGATCAATTTACATCACCCTAAAGTTACACGGTGCTTAGAGCAATCACGGGTGAGCAGGGATGAGGGTGACGTGGCACTTCAATTCAGTCACCGATCTCTGACACATTTCTACATTTCTTAAGAGACCTAGGCCAAGCTCTGCGAGTGACGCAGCAGAGGCAACACGACAACGCACGTCACTAGGGTTGAAGAGCCAGAATTGCAATCAAACACACACAAATGACCAGTGACGGTAACCCACCTGCAGCCTTCTTGACCAATACAGAGGCAGGTGAGGTCTTCAAAACAAAGGTAAAACTTCGGTCCTGTGTGTGCAACAACAGTTGTGTATGTGTGTAATCATTCGCATCATAGCATTCGTGTATATACATGTGTTTGTAGCTTTTCAACTGTGTTTAAAGGTTTTATGAAAATGCCTGCACACATGCAGTTGTGTTGTCTGCGTGTGTGTGTGTGTGTGTGTGTGTGTGTGCGTGTGTGTATGGGAGTATGTGTGTGTGTTGCACGCGCACGCGTGTGAGTGTGCATGTATGTGTTTATGTGTGTATGTGTGTGTTGGATATGTGCGCATAAGTGATCTTGTGTGCATGCGTCTGTGTGCGCATGTGTTTGCATGTTTTGTGTGTACGAGCTGTGATTTTATTTGAATGTCAGCATGCGTCTGTGTTTGCGTGTTTTGTGTGTACGAGCTGTGATTTTATTTGCATGTGTTTGTGCATGCGCATGCGTGAAAGTGTGCATGTGTATGTTACGGTAATGTGTACATGTGTCTGTGTGTCTGTTCGTGTGTGCTTGTTTTTGTGGATGTGTATGATTTCATTTACGTATGTGAGTGTGTTTTTAGTGTGTTCATGTGCGTGCGTGATTGCGAGTGTTCAGATGTGCATGTTTCCTTTTATGCAATGTGTTTGTGTATGCGCATGCGTGTGCAAGTGTGTGAGCGCATGCGTGTGCGCATACGTAACTTGGTTATGTTTATATGTGTCTGCCTGCTGGTGTGTGTGCGTGTGTGTGTGTGTGTACGTGTATGTGTGTGTGTGTGTGTGTGTGTGCGTGTTTGTGTATTTGTAATGTGTGTGTGTTTGTGTGCGTGTGTGTGTGTATGTGTGTGTGTGTGTGTGTGTGTGTGAGCCTCCTTTCCCCTCCTCCCCCAGCCCTGGCTGTAACCCCACTGGTCAATCCACTCACCTCATATACACTGATTTCTACTGGGATGACTTCGCCGGCCATCTTTTGTGTGGCAGCATTGTACTCCTTGCAGAACGCCATGATGTTGACACCCTGCAAGTCGGCAAATTAGATGGGGTCATACCATAAATACGGTACACGCGAAGCATAACGGAGGGGAGCACCACACCCACAACCCGAGGGCGTCCTTCTCCCCAGACACACACACACACACCCTCGCACCTTGCTACCCAGGGCAGGACCGACAGGTGGGGATGGATTGGCCTGTGTTGCGAGTGTGCGTGCGTGTTCGTGTGCGTCATTATCGCAGAGGGGTAAGCCACATTGCAACACACAGAGCCAGTCTTGCAAGACCTCACCTTGCCAGCCGTCAAGGCCAGCTTAATTTTCCCGGTCACTTTGGAGGCGTTCTGAATCACCAAGCGCCCTCGCTGCGGTCTCTGAGGCATTAGGAGTGGACTGGCCCGTGTTTGCAACGCGGATTTCTGCATCATGAGGGCCATTCCACTTGCTACAAAAAATGTCCCCCTTTCTTTAAAATTTTGTACGTAACTCGATCGCACTCGTCGCACAATCGTAGGAACACTTGAAATAAATTACAAAAAAATATGTAATAAAGGAGCACCGGCATGCCTCATCTGTGTTGACACAGTGTCGCTCAGGCTTACACATGAATGAGTGCAAAAACGACTTTAACTAGGTAATCTAAAAACGACTTTAGAAAGGCTTGAAATTCCTGGATGCTCGCAGGCCTTGGATGCGATGTCTATCCTCCTCGAACTTGGTGCGCAGGTCCACAAGCTCTGCACGAAAAATGGGGCAAGAGAGGCAGGGGGTTTGGTATCTCAGCTCTATGCTATGTGTCTAGTGTCTTTTATATCCTTGAAACTCGCTAAATACGAAACATGGTGCAAGCTCAAACAATAAACACGCACCATTCCTGCGCTTCTCTCGTTGTTGGAATCGGTAGAAATCCTCCAGGGGCGCCGCCTATTATTTGAAGGAGTGTGGAAGACAAGAGTTGAAGATAGTAACGAACATAATGACAACTATTGCTTGCCAATGATGGCATGTGGGGTGAGTGAAAACAGCATCACAATCCTGTTATTTCAAAAGTGCCTGTCAAGGGGTGATGAAGGTTGCCCCACAAAGTATATGGGCAATTTATTAGGGAACAATTTTCATTTGATTGAAATGCAGGCAATTTTACGCTGTAAGGAGTAGACGTAGAGCGACTTTGCTCATCGTAGCCATAGCAATTGCGCTACTCACTGTATAAATTTTTTGTATTGGTCGGTGAGTATCAAGCGTACATGACCAGGCCCAACACGGCACTCACGTTAGTAATTTTATAAACAATTACTGAATTGGCAAGTCTCGTAAATAGTTAGGAGTGCTTGCATTCTGCTCAGTTGTTGGTTAAAGAGTAGCAGCTAGCCCCAACAAGCTTAGGCTCAGGAGAAGATTTCACCATTTAGAGCTAGTAAAGCAACTAAGCACTCCACATACTCTGGCAATAAAGTTTAACTTTGTAAAAAACGAAGTACGTACATGTACTCACTACCACCTCCGGAAATAAATTTCAGAAAGAACAGAACCCACCCCCCTAGAATTATTTATTTTACAGTATCAAATAGAACCCCCCCTTCCCCCCTACACACACAAGGGGCTTTTGGAGTCCTGGGGGGTTGTGGGTGGCCACCTTCATCTCCACAAATTCAAGGAGGAAATGGAAGCTTAAAAGGATAAAAATGACCAATGAAGTTCAGGGCCGCAAGATTCAGTTGATCGCAACCTAATAACTTGCGTGCTCACAATCCTCTATTCCATATCAAGCCCCCTGCGCGTCTGCCACCCTTCTCCCTCCTGCTGCTCCACCCTCTATTCAACCACTCTCGCTATTGCTGTCACTACTGCTGCTGCTGCACGCCTTGCTTGTGCTTTCTTGGGCACGAGCTGCTCGGGTGCCAGAACTGGTCTTGCGCACTGTCTGCAACACCTGCTCCTCTGTCTGCCTTTCAGCTGCCTTAGCTTGCCGCACAGATGCCAACACTGCAGCCTGTGCTTGCATAGCATCCACGCCTTCATCCCACAAATCCTCCCCTCTTCCACTACACGCTGTACTGGTAGGGGCTGCCCTTTGGGCACCAGAAACAGTTTTTTAACCACCGTCCCCCTAGAAACCTGAACCGCTCCCCCCAGAAATGAATACATAATTTACCACCGTTTCACAAGTACTCTGTCACCGCCCCCACCAAAAAACAATAATTAGGGGCGGTGATAAACATGTACGGTATTCAAAACTAACATCTACTTTAAAAGGGAAACCGGAGGGTCATAATTTAGTTGCACACATAACACATACTATGTGTTATGTCTAGTTGACCAACCTTGCTCTCCTTGGCCATCGCCCTGGCAGCTGCTTCTGCCATTCCACCACTCTGAATTGTTCCCCCGGCGCCTTCCGTGGTGCGCTTCCGTCCCTGTACGAGTATATGTGGGGGAAAACGTTCATAAAACCTCCTGCCCAACTTTGTTCAGACGCGTTTGGTTTTGTCACAAAATGACTGAAGAGAAATTATATTCCCAAATGACACAAAATAGTACTCGTGAATGCTCCCACTAACCCTCTCTACTCCCTGTCTATCAAGTGAATATCAGGGCGTGCATTGCCCTGATTCTCCGCACCTTGGAACGGACGACAACGGTCCACCCGTCCTCAGCCATGGCTGCTTGTTGTGCCTGCTCCGTGCGTGCTTCATCCTCTTCATGCTGCGCCACCCAAGTATCCAACTGCAAGAAAGAAAGTAATAGGGAACAAAAGGCTAAACACAAGCATGCAGCCAAAAGGTGCACCGAAGCCAATCCTAGAAATCAGGAAAAGCAAGCCAAATTGCTTGTATTCTATGGCATGACTTGAATGCAGTAGGCCCCGTCGCTGCCGACGCCAGTCGCCCTCACCTGTTTCTGGAGCGCTGCATTTCCAGGTCTTCTGGCTTTGTGCGCATTTACCCATGCTGCAGGATGAATTCAAGAGTGTAACTTTTAATTCAATGTAGAAATGACAATGGTGAACTGCAATCTCTTGTGATGTGGAATACAGTGAGGACTGGCATGCTTTATAAAAGCACGAAGCAGGAATGAGAGGTGTGGCTTGTAGTCGATTTCTCCCTAAATGTCTCCTAACTATACCTGTGCTGGAAATGACGGACTCCGAGACATAATTGGACAAGCTCACACATGATGTAAATGGTGCAAACACACTGCTACAGCAGCTTTGCCAACCTCTTAAGCCTGTAGCCTCAGAAGCTGAGCCGTCCTCCTCCTCGCTGTCCTCCTCCAACTCTTCCACCTCAACTATCTGCCCCTGCTTTGCAACTGCCAGTGCTGCGGGCACTGCCGACTCGTCCACAAAAGCAACCATGCCCGATCTCTGGGTGAAGCAAGACAGGATACAGTGGGAAGTAGCATGTGCATGTGGAAACGATGAGTGGGATGCTTAGCACACCTTATACTCCAATAGTTGTGCTTGCAGGAGGGGCGGTGCATGCATTTTCTCGGCCTCTCTTACCTTGTTGCTATGCAGCACTATTTGCGTCGTTTCCCCAAAGCATGACACAATGTGGCTCAGAGTTTTCTTCCCACAGCCCAAGGGCAGCCCCGCCACAAACAAGGATGACGGGGCCTGAGTGTTCTTGTGTTCTTTGACGTGTATGTGCGTCAAAAAGGGATTTTGCCCTAACCTGCAGGCAATGAAGTTAGATTCGTAGCCAGAGTTTACAGACACACAAGGGCGATTTTGTGTGATTCTACACATGGCTACGCATTTGTTGATGCCTGGAGACGCACCTAATCCCAAGTGGATGCAATGCAGACACAGCGGAGGCAGCAGCCATTACTGGCTGGAGCATGTGTTGAGGCTCTTGCGTGTGTTGCCTGGGTCTCCTTTGCACACTCCCAGTTGCCACCATCACGGGAATGGATTCAGAAACTGTATATATTTTTGAAAGGTTTGGAACCAGCTACCACATTAAATAGAATAATATTTGACGCAACCCAATGCTGCTTCGAAAGGGAAACCTTTCCACTGTTAGGAGCCCGGTGTGTAGTAGCAGCAGCTCGTTAACTCAGTGTGTTAGACGCGCTATCCGTCCCGCGCACAGGTGTGAGCACACGGGGGATAGTCATGCTTCCAATTCTGGAACCCGGAAATCCTGCAAGCACAAACCTCCCACATAATAACTTGCTTGAAGAACATTTGCTTCCCTGTCTAGTGGTGGCACAAAAGCATCATACGCACAGCAGCACACGCAGTAGAACCCCGTGCCCAGGCTGATTATGACCATTTTCATTCTGGATCCCTACTTTGCAAGCATCATTTGGCACTGATCCTCATTTGAGCATGATGGACATGTGAACAACATGCAGTGGGCTTGATTAGGGTTGCTTCCACGCTCACACACCAATGCCCCACTGTCATGTGTGGTGACACTATCATCACAGGCACAGCAACACAGTCCGAACCCGCGTGGCCAACGTCGATGAGTCGAGCTTTGAAGAAGAAGTTTTGAAGGTGAGGGTCCTCAGTCCTTGGCGCTCCCCTGGGAGAGGTTCAGATGCAAACTTCGTCAATCACAATTTATCACGCTTCTCAACACCACTCAGTCTGACAAGGCAGTGCTTGTGGACTTCTGGGATGTCTGGTGCGGGCCATGGTGAGTGCAAGAAAGTGCCTAAAGCACGTGAATTGAGTTTGCTCCTTCATAGACGTATAATCGTAAGATGTTCAACACGCTTACGCACACAAACACACTTATACATACACAAATATACACACACGCGCATACACGCATACACGCACACACGAACACAAAATGTGCGTGCCTCCACAAATGCAGCAAGCTCATGGATCCGTTGATGGCATGGGCTGAGAAGGTGGGCAAAGCGTGCTTAAAAAGAGGTTTATATTCCAGATGCTGGCTAGGCACAGAGAAGTAAAAGTAAAAGTCTACGCCGGAAAACACCAGAGTGCATTAAGAAAAGGCTCTCAACTATTGCTCACACTAGCCGTAAAACAAAAAAAAGAGAAACAACAGAGACTAATGAGGATCTGGCGGGTTGTCAGCCATGCGATCCGGCCTGCGCCTAGCCCTCCTGAAGCCATCCGCTCTTCCAGTAACCACCCAATCATATCCCCTATTATCACTGTTGCCATTGTTATGTTTGTGTCTTGTTTAAGCTTTTTATTGCATGGCAGTGCAGTGCAGTGCAGTGGCTAGTTGGTGGTGCACTTTGTTTAAAGGGATGTCCAGGTTTATTAAGGAGTTATGGTGTAATGGTTGTAGATTGTGCCCAAGGAGTTTAACATGATGTGTGACTTGGTTGTTCCTAGAGATGCCTCGGAGGCTCCTTGTTCGTAGACGCTGGATAAGCGGTACATGTTGGTTGTGCGCTTTATCTAATGTCTGTTGCGGGTTAAGGTCTGAGCAGGCACAGAAATAATACGTAGAAGGTGCTCTAGACAACCGCCACAGCAACCTGTTTTGTGCCGCATCAACCCTGCTGCTTGACAGGAGTACGCGGACAAGCTGAAGGTGGTGAAGATCAGGCACGATTCTTGCCCCAAGTTAATAGAGCAATACAAGGTGAGAGGTGCAAGAGTGGGCGCAAGCTACAGCTCCCTTGGTTTTAAAAACGAGGAGTTGACTTCACTGCCTGCACGTTTGTTTGCGCTCTGGCGCATGTTGTCAAAGGGCACCTCCCTAACCATGCTGGCTGTGCTGTGTCAGCTAGTGGAGTACTGCAATTAACCTTAAAAGGTTTTGCTTTCTCTGGTGCATTCAAGACGAGTAGTATGGATGTCGAAACAGGGGCTTTTATAGCAGGTTTTCTGTTTCGAAATACAACTCTTGGAGACGTAACCACATAGCACCTCGAATTTCTTGTTGATGAGTCCGTGGTTGGTTATGAATGTGATTGTCTACGTTTGTTTACCGTCAACTGCGTGTAAGATAAAAAATAGTCTGCTAAGGTGCATTCAAATGAAATGGCCAAGAGATGCATCTTTGCACGCACCACCACCAACAGTCTTGACGTGGAAGCGCTGCAAGTTGTACCCCTCTTTTTGGGGTGCTGCAAGCTGCCCTTTGAGGTATCTGCTTTCAGGTCGTTTCCTGGTGTCATCCTAAAATTGCTTGCTGTCGGTAGGCCATCAAAAATTAGTGCAGCAGTGTGTGCTGTTCCGCTTCTTGATTTTGCTGACTTGTGGCTTAATTATGGCTCAAGGAAATGACACTAGTCCTTGTGTAGGAGACCTCTACATATCGATTGATTGGATGCTGTAGTAGTATTCTGTGCTCGCTATTTTAACACTGCAACTCACGTCTCTCTTTCTCTAGCATGAACAGTACGTGCATACATTGCCCAGCCTCCTCATGGTGTGTGATCAAATTCAAAATGTTTGCAATGCATCGTCTCCTTGCAGGTTTACGGCCTGCCGGCTTTCTTAGTTTTCAAGAATGGGGAAATGGTTCCTGGATGTAAAAAGGAGGGTGCTGTCAACCAAAAAATGCTGACCGATTACCTGAAGCAGCACGGTGTTGACATTCCTTAAGCCTCTTTTTCCCCCTTATATGATAACCATTTAAATGCCAACAGACTAGTCAGTGGTAATTTTGGTGCTTGCTAAACTTGTTTTTGGCGTGTCAAAGCCCAGAGGAACTTGCACTATAAATTGTGTGCATTTGGCGGCAGGTTGTATTGCTGGATGTGGTTGTGATCATGCTGTCTTGCTTATTGTGCGTTTTTCAAGGTAGCTGGGCCAGAAACTTACATGCCGTAGCTTATAGTGTGTTGAATTAATAACAGACAAAAGTGTAATGGTGGGCGGGATGATAGATACGGTTAGATGGGTTGCATGTAAACCTATCTTGTCAATTACGGGCATATGTCTTGAAGGCCTGCAGGAAAAACTGATCATCACTCGCATCTCCAGCTTGTTGCCCCTCAAAGGGGTAAGGGGTAAGGGTTACACAGCTATATCCGCCAGCGAGGGCAGTTGAGCTATAGCAAAAAAAAGGCCCCTCAAAAAGCACCAGGCAGCAAGACAGAACAGGAGGCAAGCGTCACAACTTCTCTGCTCTCACTGAGAGGTATGGCATACCTTAAAAAGGTCTAGCTGCTGGAAGGTGGAGATGGTGGGGAACGGACAAGAGTTGTGGAAGGCAGGCATATTGACATGGATCACTATGTATGTCTATGCAGGACAGCAACCTAAATAAAGGCCGCTTGCACAAGCAGCTGCCCCAGCCAGCCACCAAGAACCCCACACAGTCAGCATCAATTAAAGATCTTTGAATCTTCAACATGACACTGTCACGGCGGGTCATGGCACCGGCATAGATTTCAGGCAGGTACAAATAAAGGTGAGTTGACGACCCCTCATGACGTGAGAAGGAGGCGACGGCAGGGATGCTGAAGGATGAGTCTGGAAGAAAGAGATGAGCGAGTTGCAATATGAGGAAAAGAGAAAAGAAATAACTACGCAGGCAGTGAAAAACCACTCCCCGCTGTTACGCCCAATCGTTGGCAGCGACGAATCGTGTGACAGAGCAGTTGATGAGTTGGTTGACCGTTGAGAGTTTCCATTTGTCTTGTTCATTAAGCTGGATGGCCAGTCTTATTGATAACCTTTATCTTCTGGATTTGATAGTTTTGGTAATCAATTGACAACATGTGAGCATTCTAAGAGGTACCATTAGAGGGGATCCTCAAGAGATCCTGTGCCGTGTAAGGTCTCCAATTCTATTTGTTCGTTCAGTCATATTAACGTGTAACCACAATGAGCCCGAGAGGTCCGTATGAGTCAATGGTCCCAGCTCTGGGAAGGAGCAGCAGTGTGGCAGCCACGCAAAGCTGAGTGGCGCTAGTAGACACACATACGTGTGTGCAGAGAGCACAAGGGCATGAGCCAGAGAACTGGTAGAAGCATTAGGGACCAGCGATGCAGAGAACTCACTCCTCTACTGGATGGTTTTTCCATCTTAGAGGTCTTTCTTGGTTTAAATAAGGCGCAACCATTATCATAGTGATTGGTCTATGTGCTGAGTCTTATACTCTGCAGTGACGGTAATCTGATATGACACCGCAATAATTAATGAAAAGGAGCCACTTTGGTATCGGGTAACATAAAACTCCTCCACCACAAAGAAAAAGAAAAAGGTTTAGGGGGGATCAGGATCACTAAATAGCTCCCTTATTTTATTAAGGCCTGGAGTCTATTCGGTGCTAAGAGCAGAGGGGTAGGGGGCGTTATCATATCATGTATGCTATAAATTTCCCACTTTGCCTATCTATACTATTGTTCTCTGAGAGCTGCTCCACAGCTGCCGTTTACTTTCTTCTGAGGCCAAGCAAAAAATGGCAGGCACCTGAAGAAAAGTGCTGAGGGGGGGCGAACGCAGGCACCTGGGGGAGAAATTCAACAAGAATGAATTGGTCAGCAGCATAAACAAACAGGGTAGATTTTTGATATTGAACAGCACACTTGCTCTCTTCAACTGCACATTTAAAAAGTAGTTACATGTTTTAGCAATTTTGAAGCTTTGTATTACGAACATGAAACCATGAAAAACAGACACTCGTGGACCAGACAGGCATGATGTTGAAATGTTTGTGGCTAGCGCATCCTTTTGACACTGTGCCCAGGGCCGGCACTTTGATAGGCACTTTGAGGGTTAAAGTGCCTAGCCAGGACATGGTCTGACCACGGACATTTACCCCTGCACCCAAATTGTATCAGAATGGTTGTCCGCCATGTCTTACAATGCATGTATGCTTGCGAAACGTGCAGGCGCCGGTGAAGTAGCGTATTTTGGAGCTTGTCATTTTCAAATAAAGTGCGCTTTTGAATACTAAAAGTGCGCTTTTGATTTCAAAGTGCCTCATCAAAGTGCACTTTGATACTATTGGTCTGCCGATTTTTTGTTGTTGCGAGAGGCTCAGCGTCGTTAATGCTGAGCACAGATGGTCGTGGCCACTTTCAGACACATGAAGAGCCATTAAATGACGTAGAAGCGCTTTCGAGGACCTCAAAGTGCACATTGAAATTTAAAAGTGGCACTTTGAAATCCCAAAGTGCCACTTGAGCTTTTCAAAGTGCCTTTGAAAGTGCGTATAAAGTGCGTATAAAGTGCGTACAAAGTGCGTACAGGCCAAGTCTGTGCTTTTGGTTCCCAAAGTGCGCAATAAGAACCCATGGGTGGAAGGTGTGTACAAGCCCTAACCAAGCACGGATACGGCATGAAATTACCAAAGAGCGCTTGAAAACATCAAAGTGTCACTTTTGGATTTCAAAGTGGCACTTTGAAATTTCAAAGTGCCTGTTAAAGTGCGTATAAAGTGCGTACAAAGTGCGTACAGGCAGAGTATTAATTTCCGCGTGCCCAGAGTGCGCACAACAAACAAATGACACATACCCCTGGCACAAACCGAAAAGAGTCCAGAGCTTCCTCATCTGCACCCCAGGTAAACAGAATCCCTACTGTAAGGATTAAACCCAACATACTCATTTCCTGTTAGTAATATGTTGCCTATCTCCCGACATGTGTTGGCAATCTCCCGACAAAATTTTTGTCATTTCAAGCATTCAGAGTGTCCTAAAAATGACATTGCAACTGAGTGAAAATGGAAAATGAACATTGCAACTGAGTGAAAATGGAGGAAAGTGGGGCCCCCGGCTCAGGCTAGTCCTCCAAACCTTGCAGTAAGTGGCTTACTTTCTTATCTAAACTACGTTTCAGAGCGTCCTAGCTGCTTATGTTGCGAAGCCAACATTACATCGCAGCTCAGTGCAGTTTTGTCTGTTTTTTTTCCCTCCTCAATACCCAACCTTTTCCGCGGCACTTTCAAAATTGCGTTGGATCTCAAATTCTTCACTTTTTATTTTCCAGGGGACCCAGGTTCAGGCTGGTGCTAGCACCTCAGCAGTAAGTGGCTTACTTTCTTTCCTACGCAACGTTTCAGAGCGTCCTAGCTGCTTCTGTTGCGAAGCCAACATTACATTGCAGCTCAGTGCAATTTTCTCTGGGCCTTTTTTCTCCTGAATAACCAACCTTTTAGCAGCACTTTCAAAATTGCGTTGCATCTCAATGCAAATCTTCACTTTTTGTTTTCCAGGGGCCCCAGGTTCAGGCCGGTGCTCCCTCCTCAGCAGTAAGTGGTTTAATGTAGCAAACATGCTATTTTGTGTAATCTCTTATGTGGATGGATAGGATTCTCCTGGATATGGGGATGGCACCGCTCACGTGAGTAGTTTATCCTTTTTTCATTCTGTTTTCATTTTGTTGTCTCTGTGTTAGGCCAAGATGCACAACTTTCCAATCATGTTTTCAACCTACATCTCAATACACCTTATATATTCCTTCTCTTTCAGGATAGCCATGGACGACTGATGGTCCCCGATTCGTATGCCGAAGAACTTGGGTACCATGGAGCACAAGCGCATGTAAGTTTCATTGTGCCAGAAGGCTTAG